>Ga0222651_1000134_pt1 | contig 56504 bp, 42 predicted proteins | sample AntAcemetagen369_FD_179855 | JGI IMG/M metagenome (GOLD analysis project Ga0222651, IMG submission 179855) | Saline water microbial communities from Ace Lake, Antarctica - #369 | ecosystem: Environmental > Aquatic > Non-marine Saline and Alkaline > Saline | place: Antarctica: Ace Lake...
CCGTTCCGGTCGCCGTGAATACCGCGAGCGGCGTGAGTGCTTTATTTGGCAAGTCCGTGAAGGCCATCACTGCTGGCTTGGATGGAAACCTCGTGCTCAGCACCGACGGCACCCTCGCCGGCTGGGGCTACAGCCTTCTTGGCCAGGTCGGCGACAACTCCACCGATTCACCCCGCGCCGTTCCCACCGCCGTCAACGTCGCCGACGGAGTGAGCGCGCTTTCCGGCAAGACCGTCATGAGCCTCGCTGGCTCCGGCTCCGCCTCCGATCACTTCATGGCCCTCTACGCGAACGTGCCGGTGATCACCTCTCCCTCCGAGATCGCGGTGGAGGATTCCTCCGGCACCGACCTCATGACCGGAGCGTTGATCGACTTTGGCAGCTTGGCGGCAAACAACAACACGGACCTGATCTTCACGATCCGCAACCCGGGCACCGCCGACCTGACCGGCGTCGACGTCACGATTGACGGAACCGACAGCGCGTTGTTCACCGTCACCGCCACTCCAGACAGCACGATCACCCCCGCAGGCAGCACCACCTTCACCGTGCGCTTTGCTCCGGAGAGCACCGGTCTGAAGAGCGCCGCGCTCCATATTGCGAGTAACGACTCCGACGAAAACCCCTTCGATATTAGCCTCACTGGCACCGGCACGCCGGAACAGATGATCGCGCAGGGTATCGTTCAAAGCTGGCGTGGAGTGTCCTCCTCCGCCGACGGCGTCAAACTGGCCGCAGTAGCAGCCAACGGATACCTCAACACGTCCGCGGACTCCGGCTTGACTTGGACCTCGCTGACCGCGCTCGGCCAAAAGAGCTGGTATGAGGTGGCGAGTTCGGCCAATGGCGCCAAGCTGGTCGCGGTCGCCGATGGCAAGCGCATCTTCACGTCGATTGATTCCGGGACCAACTGGACCGAACAGTTTGGCAGCAACTCTAACGTGCAATGGCGCTCGGTCGCCAGTTCCGCTGATGGCACCAAACTGATCGCCGCGGCCAAGCAGGATCGCATCTACACCTCCACCGACTCCGGCATCACCTGGACCACACGGTATAACAACGGCAACTGGAACGGCGTAGCCAGTTCGGCTGACGGCACCAAGCTGGTCGCCGTAGAAGACTCCGGCAATATCTTCACCTCCACCGACTCGGGCGCGACCTGGACGGCTCGGATGACCGACGAAAGCCGCAGTTGGTCTGGCGTCGCTAGCTCGGCGGACGGCACCAAACTGGTGGCCAGCGATTATAACGGCTTTCTTTACACCTCGATCGACTCGGGAGTAACTTGGACCGCGCGCGACAGCACCCGCCTCTGGCGGTTGGTCGCCAGTTCCGCCGATGGGTCTCAACTGATGGCCGCAGAACGGGACGGTCTCCTTTACGTCTCGTCCGATTCCGGAGTAAACTGGACTACGATTGATAGTCTCCGTAACTGGTGGGGCGTCGCCATCTCCGCCGATGGAGCTAAACGCCTCGCCTCCGTGTTTGGCGGCCAACTCTACACTTTGGGCTCCGCCCCGGAGATCGCCGTGGAACAACCATTGCTCACCGACCTCACCTCTGGTGGCACCACCGACTTTGGTCCCGTGCTCACGGGCGACACGGCCGAGCTGGAGTTCACGATCCGCAATCCCGGTAGCGAAACGTTGACCGGCCTGGGCATCACGATCGATGGAACCGACTCTGCTTTGTTCACGCTCACCGCCAGTCCGACCGGCCCGCTCACTGGGCCCGCCGGTAGCACCACCTTCACCGTGCGCTTTGCTCCGATGAGCATCGGGCTGAAGAGCGCGACACTCCATATTGCGAGTAACGACTCCGACGAAAACCCCTTTAATATCGTCCTCAACGGCACCGGCACGGTGCCGACTCCGGAGATCGCGGTCGAACAGCCCGAGAGCACCGACCTCATGACCGGAGCGATGACCGACTTTGGCAGCGCCGCAGCCAACAGCACCACGGACCTGATCTTCACGATCCGCAACCCGGGCACCGCCAACCTAACTGGAATCAACGTCTCGATTGACGGGACCGACAGCGCGTTGTTCACCGTGACGGCCACGCCAGACAGCGTGATCACTCCCGCGGGCACCACCACCTTCACCGTGCGCTTTGCTCCGGTGAGCATCGGGCTGAAGAGCGCCACCCTCCATATTGCGAGTAACGACTTAGATGAAAACCCCTTCGACATTGGCCTCACTGGCACCGGCACGCCGGAACAGATGAACGTGCATGAAAATGACCGCAACCGCAGCTGGCGCGGAGTGTCCTCCTCGGCCGACGGCGTCAAACTGGCCGCAGTGATAAACGACGGTTTCCCCTACTTTTCTACCGACTCTGGCCTGACCTGGACGCAGGGTTCGGTGAGCACCGGTCCAAAGAACTGGTATGACGTGGCGAGTTCAAACAACGGCTCCAAGCTGGTCGCGGTTGCCGATGGCGCGCGCATCCACACTTCGATTGATTCCGGGGCCACCTGGACCGAACAGTTTGGCAGCAACTCCAACGTGCAGTGGCGGACGGTCGCCAGTTCCGCTGATGGCACCAAACTGATCGCCGCGGCCAATCAGGATCGCATCTACACCTCCTCCGACTCCGGCCTCACCTGGACCACCCGGTATAACAACGGCAACTGGCACGACGTGGCCAGTTCGGCCGACGGCACCAAACTCGTCGCCGTGGAATACCCCGGCGAAATCTTCACCTCGACGAACTCGGGCGCGAACTGGACGCCTCGGATGACCGACCTAAGCCGCAATTGGTCTAGCGTCGCCAGCTCGAACGACGGCACCAAGCTGGTGGCCAGCGTGAGTGACGGCCAACTTTACACCTCCACCGACTCCGGGGCTACGTGGACCGCACGCGAGAGTAACCGCAACTGGCGATCTGTCGCCAGCTCCGCCGATGGCACTGATCTAATCGCATCGGACAATGGCGGTTACATTTATGTCTCGTCCGACTCCGGGGTGAACTGGACCATCCTCGATAGCACCCGCGGTTGGTGGGGCGTCGCCATCTCCGCCGATGGAGCCAAACTGCTCGCCTCCGCTACCGGTGGCCACCTCTACACGCTGGGCTCCGCCCCTGAGATCGCGGTGGAACAACCCGAGCTCACCGACCTCACCTCTGGTGGCACCACCGACTTTGGTCCCGTGCTCACGGGCGACACGCCCGAGCTAGAGTTCACGATCCGCAATCCCGGTAGCGAAACGTTGACCGGCCTGGGCATCACGATCGATGGAACCGACTCTGCTTTGTTCACGCTGACCGCCAGTCCGACCGGCCCGCTCACTGGGCCCGCCGGTAGCACCACCTTCACCGTGCGCTTTGCTCCGATGAGCATCGGGCTGAAGAGCGCGACACTCCATATTGCGAGTAACGACTCCGACGAAAACCCCTTTAATATCGTCCTCAACGGCACCGGCACGGTGCCGACTCCGGAGATCGCGGTCGAACAGCCCGAGAGCACCGACCTCATGACCGGAGCGATGACCGACTTTGGCAGCGCCGCAGCCAACAGCACCACGGATTTGATCTTCACGATCCGCAACTCCGGCACCGCCAATCTGACCGGCGTCAACGTCTCGATTGACGGGACCGACAGCGCGTTGTTCACGGTCACCGCCATTCCAGACAGCGTGATCACCCCCGCGGGCAGCACCACTTTCACCGTGCGCTTTGCTCCGGTGAGCACCGGGCTGAAGAGCGCCACCCTCCATATTGCGAGTAACGACTTAGACGAAAACCCCTTCGATATTAGCCTCACGGGCACCGGCACGCCGGAACAGATGATCGCGCAAGCCAGCTTTCAAAGCTGGCGTGGAGTGACCTCCTCGGCGGACGGCGTGAAGATGGCCGCAGTGGCGAACAACGGATACCTCAACCCGTCCACGGACTCCGGTTTGACTTGGACCTCGCTGACCGCGCTCGGCCAAAAGAGCTGGTATGACGTGGCGAGTTCGAACGATGGCTCCAAGCTGGTCGCGGTCGCCGATGGCTCGCGCATCTTCACTTCGATTGATTCCGGGGCCAACTGGACCGAACAATTTGGCAGCAACTCCAACGTGCAGTGGCGAACGGTCGCCAGTTCGGCTGATGGCACCAAACTGATCGCCGCGGCCACTCAGGATCGCATCTACACCTCTACCGACTCCGGCATCACCTGGACCACCCGGTATAACAACGGTAACTGGCACGGCGTGGCCAGTTCGGCCGACGGCACCAAGCTGGTCGCCGTAGAAAACTCCGGCGGAATCTTCACCTCCAACAACTCGGGCGCGACCTGGACGGCTCGGATGACCGACCAAAACCGCAATTGGTTTAGCGTGGCGAGCTCGGCTGACGGCACCAAACTGGTCGCCAGTGTTTATGGCGGCCAACTTTACACTTCGATCGATTCCGGCCTCACCTGGACCGCACGCGACAGCACCCGCAACTGGCGATCTGTCGCCAGCTCCGCCGATGGTTCTCAACTGATCGCCGCAGAACGGGATGGTCTCATTTACGTCTCCTCCGACTCCGGGGTTAACTGGACCACCCTCGATAGCACCCGCGATTGGTATGGCGTCGCGATGTCGGCCGATGGAGCCAGACTCCTCGCCTCCGTCTTTGGCGGCCAACTCTACACCCTAGGCACGGCAAGCGACGTCTCCCAGTCTGGACCCAACTTCGTCGTCACCACCCTAGCCGACAATGACGATGGCATCACGGGCATCGCGCACACTTCCCTCCGCGAGGCCATCAACGCCGCCAACGCCAACGCCGATCTGAGCATTATTTCGTTTGATCCCACGGTCTTTGGCAGTGCGAGCACCATCAATCTCACGGGCGCGTTGCCCGGGTTGATGAGCGATCTAGAGATCCAAGGCCCTTCGGCCGGTCTCACCGTGCGTCGCGACACGGGTGGCGATTATCGACTATTCCAAGTCAATTCTGGCACCGTGGTGCTGCGTGATCTGACCCTTATAAATGGCAACGCCATCGGCGGCGGTGGAGCGATTATGAATTACAATACGCTCACCGTGGACAACTGCATGCTTCTCGACAATACGGCGTCCGCCGACGGCGGCGGCATCGAATCTTTCGGCCTCCTCACGGTGGTCGACAGTGTCATCAGCGGTAACACCTCCGGCTCTGGCGGCGGTGGCATCCAGTCTTGGAGCACCTTGATCGTCGACCGCAGTATCATTCGCGACAATACCGCGAACTCCGGCGGTGGTGGCATCGATATTGGCGCGAATGGGCTCACCCTCACGGCCAGCACGATTAGCGGCAATAGTGCATTAGCGGGTGGTGGCATTCGCCACCTCGGCGGTGGCCTCATGACCGCAACCAATAGCACGATCAGTGGAAATACCGCCACCGGCTTATCCCCTTCCGAGGGCGGCGGCGCGATCCACCTCAACGCGAATTACGGTGGGGGCGGACCCGGTGCTACTTTCGATTCCAACACGATCACCGGAAACAGCGCGCCGAATCAAAGCGGTGGAATGCGTCATGGCATCTGGCTGCAGGCCGGAACGCTCACGATGGGCAACACCATCTTGGTGGCCAACTCGACCAATGACTTGGACCAAGTCGGCGGCACCCTCGTCAGCGTCGGTCACAACCTCGTCGGACTCAGCAACGTGAGCGCCAGCTTCGTCGAAATCGGTGATCAAATTAACATCAGCTCCCCGGGGCTTGGCCCCTTGGCCGACAATGGCGGACCCACCCCCACCCACGCCTTGCAAGCCGGTAGCCCTGCCCTCCAGGCCGGCTCCACCACCTTCATGGTGGACCAACGCGGTTCCGTCCGACCCAGTGGGACCGCCGACGACATCGGCGCCTTTGAGTTCGTCATCGTGCCGGGCGATCCGGCCGACGTGGCTCTCGGTAGCCTCACGGCCACCTACGACGGCAATCCTCACGCCATCAGCGTGACGACCACGCCTTCCGGTTTAGCCACTGCGGTCACTTATGACGGCAACGCCACCGTGCCGACCGACGCTGGCTCCTACGCCGTGGTCGCGACCGTGACCGACACCGACTTCAATGGCTCCGCCTCCGGCACCCTCGTCATCGCCCAGGCTCAATCGATCATCAGTTGGCCGGTGCCGAATGAGATCGTCTTCGGCACCGCCTTGAGCGGCACGCAACTCAATGCCACCGCCGACGTTCCCGGCACCCTGACCTATTCGCCCGCCGCCGGCGCCGTCTTGAACGCCGGTTCGCAAAACCTGTCCGTTACCTTCGGGCCGACTGATACGACCAACTACCTCGGTGCCACGGGTGATCAGTCCCTATCGGTCTCCAAGGCGACCGCCACGGTCAGTCTCTCCGGTCTTACTGCGACCTACGACGGATCACCTCGCATGGTCGGAGTGTCGACCACACCGAGTGGTTTGAACGCCAACGTCATTTACGACGGCGGCTCTACCCCTCCGATCAATGCAGGCACCTATCCCGTCGCGGCCACTATCTCGGACGTCAACTTCGTCGGTTCGGTGACCGGATCACTCGTTGTGGCCAAAGCATCCTCAGTGATCGACTGGGTCACCCTGACGCCCATCGAGTATGGCACGGCCTTGAGCGCCACTCAGCTCAACGCCACCGCGAATGCGCCCGGCACCTTCGTCTACACCCCGACTGCCGGCACCGTGCTGGATGCCGCTGAGCAGATACTCCGCGTCACGTTCACGCCCACCGATACCACCAACCGACTGGAAGTGACGACCGCCAAGTCTCTCCTCGTCACCACTGCTCCCGTGCAGATCGAATTCGAGGATCTCGCCGCAACCTACGATGGTAATACGCACGCGGTCTCCGTCAGCACCACTCCTAGTGGAATCGCGGTCAACGTGACCTATGACGGCAGTGCGACGGTGCCTGCCGATGCGGGCTCCTACGCCGTAGCCGGCACCCCCGAAAGCGAGAATTATTCGGGCTCAGGCTCGGCCACCCTCGTCATCGCCAAAGCCGCACCAGTCATCACTTGGAATCCCGCCGGTCCCTTCGTGGATGGTAGCACGCTGGATAATTCGGCGCTCAATGCGTCCGCCAGCATTACCGGCACCTTCGCCTACACGCCCGCGGCCGGCGCGACGTTAGCCGAAGGCAGTGTAGATCTAGCGCTAGAATTCGTGCCAGATGATACCGTCAACTACGAGACGACGACCGCCGAGCGGACGATTACGGTCGTGGACAACGGCTTGGCCATTGCGAACCAACCCACCGATCAAAACTCCCTCACCGGAGGTTCGGTCATGTTCTCGGTCACGGCGACCGGAGCCGGCCCCCTGAGTTATCAATGGCAAAAGGGCAGCGTCGATATCACGGGTGCCACCAGCGCGACGCTGGAACTCACGGCCCTGACGACCGCCGATGCTGGCACTTATCAAGTGATCGTCAGCAACGAGGCCAATACCCTCCCGTCGAACACCGCAGCGCTCGCGGTAATTGACGTCATGGCCACGCATAGTGCATCAAGCGGCTATCGCGGCGGTGAAACCATCACGATTGAGAATACCATTACCTACTCGGGTTCTTTTAGCGGCTTGGGTTGGACGGTCTTGCTTCCAGACAGTGTCGATGGCGTCGCGTGGAGCTACGTGAGCAGCAGCGGAAGCGTCGGAGCCGGGGTGCCAGGCGATGGTGCAACAAATATACTGGATTGGTTCTGGATTTCCACTCCAGCCAGCCCAATTTCGTTCTCCTACACGATCTCCGCGCCGCCCGCCGCGATCGGCGACTATGACCTCACCGCCATGGTCTTGCCTCGATCCGATGGCACTCAGTTCCAAGGCTTGGCCAATCCCGATCCGTTGATCCTCACCGAAGCACCGGCCTTCCACACGGCCGATACCAACGGAGATTTCAAAATCAGCCTCACCGAATTATTGCGGGTCATCGAACTCTATAATACCCGCTTCGGCACCACCCGCACGGGACGGTACCAGATCCAACCCGGCACCGAAGACGGCTTCGCGCCCGACGGCGATCTATCCAATAGTGATCCGCTCACGCTCATGCAATTCCACGCGGCTGACACCAGCCAAGATGGTAAACTGAGCCTCACGGAATTGCTCCGGATCATCGAGATCTACAACACCCGCGCCGGCACTACTCGCACCGGTCAATACCACGTCCAGTCTGGCACCGAAGATGGCTTCGCTCCCGGCCCTGCGGAATAAAGTCCAGAGTTTCACCAAGATTTAATAACAGAATTAAAAACTTCGCTGAGTCGTCCGGTAAACGAAGCCTTTGTCCTCTAGTTGCCCAAACGAAACCCACTTCGTTCATAGGCTCCGATCATAAAGTCACTGGCTCTCGGCCCAAAAAAGCTTTGTCGCGTGCCTAGTGCGTAGTCGGTAGACGAAGCCTTTCGTGTCCATTCGTGGTTAAAAAATAACCCAGTCCACTCCTCCCCGACCTCCGCGAACTACTTTACCTCGATGTAGAATTGCAGGGTCCGATAGGTGTCCACATCCGGATACCCATTCGACGTCGGGCGAATAAATTGCTCCACATTATCGCGATCTATCATTTCCGCGAAGGCACCACTCGCACCGGCCAATACCACTCAGGTCTGGCACCGAAGATGGCTTCGCTCCCGGCCCTGCGGATTAAAGTCCAGAGTTTCACCAAGATTTAATAACAGAATTAAAAACTTCGCCGAGTCGTCGTCCGGTAAACGAAGCCTTTGCCCTTCAGTTGCCCAAACGAAACCCACTTCGTTCATAGGCTCCGATCATAAAGTCACTGGCTCTCGGCCCAAAAAAGCTTTGTCGCGTGTCTAGTGCGTAGTCGGTAAACGAAGCCTTTCGTGTCCATTCGTGGTTAAAAAATAACCCAGTCCACTCCTCCCCGATCTCCGCGAACTACTTCACCTCCACGTAGAATTGCAGGGTCCGATAGGTGTCCACATCCGGATACCCATTCGACGTCGGGCGGATAATGTTCCAGTGGCGGCTGGGAAAGAGTGACTCATCCTCCAAACGCTCGCGATCCATTGAGTAGCTCGGAGGGCTCTCACTGGGAATCATCCTCGGCACGATCCCTCCATTGCCTTCCCGGCGCACCCCCCAACGCATCTCGCCGTTCTCGTCCCGCACAAACTCAGCTGCTTCCTTGATGTGAACCGCCGTAGAGATCGCCAGCGCGAGCCCTCGAGCCCGGCCGGGTTCTTCAAACCCCACCATGAAGGCATAACGACGACCCGCTTTGAGCGTAATCTCATCTTCCTCGGTCAAATCAAAACGGAAATACCGGAGGTGGCCCAACTGCTCCCCGAACTGCTCCCTCTTCCCCCGATCGTAGACGTAGCGATCAGTCGTGGGGGATTGAGGGAAAATGCCTCCCGCCACCCGATGAATCGGTCGATAATCGGGGCCCTCGATGAAGTCGTCCGCCCGATTAAATTGATGATCAAAACCGTGTGATGCGGGCTCGTCTTTGCTGGTACCATTCTCGTTGATCCGCAAAATTTCTCCCGCGGAAATTTCAACCTCGAAAAGCTGCAAATACATCTCCGCTCCCGGCGTTCCGGCCATGACCGCGTTGTCACCGCGGCTACTGCGTAAGACAATCGCATCAAGCGTCACATCGCCCCCCTCCGCTGGCACGTTGATCACCTGGCCCAAATCGCGGTTGCGTTGAAAGTAACCATAACCGTTCGAGTCCGGCTTACCCTTCCAAGCCAGACTCTCTCGCCCCTCATTGCGCACACTCGTATTCCCGCCAATCACATCTTCCGCCTCCACGTGATGAAAGAGCCCCGGCCGACTCTTGCCCTCATCAAACAAGTAATCCTTCCCGAGTTCCTGGATCTCGAGTCCGGCAAAAAGCGGGAGCGCCAAACCCAAATTCATCGCCCCGAACCACCATTGGTTAGCCCACCCCGTTTGTTTGATTAGATTCATAAAGTTCGTGTCCTTCAGCCGGACATCGAACCACGAATTTCACAATCGGGCAAAGCTAAGCGCAACCGTTCCAACGATTGCTCATCGGCCAACTCCGTCTGGAAAATAAACAACTTCTTGAGCCCGGTCAGCTTCAGGAGCTCAGGCAAGGCATCCGCCGCTAATTGCGAACCATAGAGATTGAGCGATACCAGTTCCGGCAACGCCGCCAAGGCCCCAATCGACCGACCCGTGATCTGGGTGTGGCTGAGATTCAACGTCTCCAATCGCGTGAACTTTGCCAAACTTGTCATCGCCTTATCCGTCAGCGGGGTGCCACTCAAATCCGCCATCAAAAAATTCTCCGCAAACGGTTCGAGTTCGCTCAGTAACTGATCATCAAATGTTTTGCGCGCCGCGTTCGTCTCCAAGGTAAACTCCGTTGCGTTCTCTTCGATCGGTAAAATCAACACGCCATGGAGCGTCCGGAACTCACTCAGCTCTTGATACAGTTTTCTCTGCGCTGCTTCAACCCTCTCTCGTTCTTCCGGGGTCAACATCGTCGCAAAAACCTGGCGAATATAGACATCCACCGCATCAGGAATCACCGTGGCTTCACCCACTTTTTGATCCGGCGACGCGCCCTGTTCGATCCACCAGGTGAGTAACGCAATTTCGCCTCCATTCAATGGCGGTTTCTCGTCCGTGGGCATGAACTCTTCGTCATCCATCGGGAGCGTGATGCGGAAGAGCAGTTCGCTCGCTTCCACATCAAAAGGCACCACTGCCGGCGCCATCTCTCCGCCGGCTAAGTGCCCCGCAATCGTCGTCAGGTTCAGCTCCCCTTTGAGCTTGTCCGGATTGTGACACGATTGGCAGTTTTGCTCCATGACCGGCTGCACGAGGTGTTCAAAAACGACCAAATCCTCCGGACGAGCGATCACCACCTTCTCCTCCACTTCGAGCCCCAGTAATCGACGCAATCCATCTGGCGCATACTTCGTCAGATAGTCACTCCCGTGGGTGATCGAACCGCCTTGATGACTCGTCCACGCGAGCAAACCCGCCGTGATCATCAGGATCATTCGGTAGGTAGATCGCGACGGCAAATGGTGCAACACGCCCAACATCACCGTGCCCATCGCCAACCAAATTCCGTTCCGCATGTGCGCCTTCACCAGCGGCTCATCCGCCCCCTCGCCGTAAGCCAGCATCGTGCCGGTGCCGACCGCCAACAAGGTCGCCACTATCGTGATTCCCAATACCAGTGGTACCAGTTCCGCCCACTTGGAATCCTGCCCCCGCATCGCCATGCCCTCCAGCACCACGAGGAGCAAAAGTAACCCAATCGGCAGGTGTAATATAACGGGATGAAACCGTCCGAAAAACCGCCACAAGGTGTCCTGCGCCTCGCCCTCCAGTAGGTTCATTCCCGACAGCAACCAAAGCCCCAACAGGATCACGGCACAGCCAAGCTGAATCAAAAGTATCGATTGTTTTTTCACGGCGAGGACTAGGAGAGGATACCTTTAACCACGTGCGCTTCTTCCACCCCCGTCAGCTTCAGGTCCAACCCCTGATGCTTGAAATTGAGCTGTTGGTGATCGATCCCGAATTGATTCAGAATCGTCGCGTTGAGGTCGCGGATATGCACCGGATCCTGTGTGATGTTGTAGCTGAAGTCATCCGTCTCCCCATACACCGTGCCTCCCTTTACGCCCGCGCCGCCCATCCACATCGTGTAACACCGCGGATGGTGATCACGGCCGTAATTCGTCGCCGTAAGTTCTCCCTGACAATAGATCGTGCGGCCAAACTCCCCGCCCCACACCACGAGAGTATCATCATACATTCCCCGCTGCTTGAGATCGGTAATGAGCCCGTAACACGCGCGATCCACATCCTTACATTGGTTCGGTAGATCTTTCGGTAACGCTCCGTGTTGATCCCAACCGCGATGAAAAATTTGCGAGAAACGCACGCCTTTTTCGGCCATCCGACGGGACATCAGACAATTGTAAGCAAACGTGCCCGGCACCCGTGAGTCCGGACCATAAAGATCGAAAATATAATCCGGCTCGTCCGAAAGATCCGTCAGCTCCGGCACCGATGACTGCATCCGAAACGCCATCTCATACTGCGAAATTCGGGCGTGGGTTTCCGGGTCACCAAACTGCTCATATAGGTCTTGGTTAATCTCGTTTACGCCATCCAGCATCATCCGCCGCATGTCTCCCGACACCCCATGTGGATTCGACAAATAGAGCACCGGATCACCGTCGGAACGTAGCGCCACGCCTTGATGCTGCGAAGGCAAAGGACCCGATCCCCACAAGCGCGTAAACAGTGCTTGGGCTTCTTTCCGTCCCGTCCACGAAGAATTCAGAATCACAAACGTCGGCAGGTTATCATTCAAACTCCCGAGGCCGTAACTCAGCCATGCCCCCAGACTCGGGCGCCCCGGAATCTGGTTACCCGTTTGAATGTAAGTGATCGCCGGATCGTGATTAATCGCCTCGGTCCACATCGATTTGATGATCGCGATATCATCCACCAATTTAGCTGTGTTCGGCAACAGCTCACTTACCCACGCCCCCGATTTTCCATGTTGTTGGAAATCGTAAATCGTGGGGGCAATCGGAAAGCGCGATTGCCCCGAGGTCATCGTCGTCAACCGCTGCCCGTTGCGAATCGATTCCGGCAAGTCCTTATCAAACAGATCTGCCATCGCGGGCTTGTAATCGAACATGTCGAGCTGCGACGGCGCCCCCGACATAAACAAGTAAATGCCGCGTTTAGCTTTCGGCGCAAAATGCGTCGCGCCGAGCATGCCATTGCTCAGCGGATTCGGCGCCGATCCAAACATCGAAGCGCCCGCCAGTTGTTTTCCGCCTAGCGTCGATAACGCCGCCACGCCGAAACCTTTGGCCACGTTGCCCAAAAACTGTCGGCGGGTTTCAAGATTAATGAAGTGTTCCAGTGGATTCATGATCGAAATTTTTTGAGGTTTAAAAGGGCCAAATCAGTTTTTGTTGATGAAACTATCGAGGTTCATGATCTGACTCGCGACCATCGTCAAAGAAGCATGACCCACCACATCCCCGGTTTCCATCGGCGACGATGCTCCGTAACTCACCAGCTTACTCGCCTCCTCTGGGTTTCGCCGAAACTCTGATTCAAACTTGCGGTAAGACTCGGCCAAGATCTTTCCATGCAGCACCGGCGCAGTCGTGCCAAATGCATAGCGATACATCGCCCCAATCTGGCCATCCACCGACAAGTCCGGCGCCGCTAACACTCGCTGCGCCAATAGTCGGGCCGCCTCCACAAATTGCGGATCGTTCATCAAAATAAGGGCCTGCAATGGCGTATTCGTGCGATCCCGTCGCACGGAGCAGTTCTCCCGCGAAGGCGCATCAAACGTCGTCATGCTCGGCGGTGGCGCCGTGCGCTTCCAGAACGTGTAAAGACTCCGGCGATACAACGCTTCATCTTCTCCCTCGTGGTAATAACGCGTGTTACTCCCCGAATAAGCCACCGCATTCCATATCCCCACGGGTTGATACGGTTTCACCGGCGGACCACCCACCCGGTCCTGCAGCGCTCCACTCACAAACAACGCTTGATCGCGAATCACCTCTGCATCCAACCGATAACGCGGCCCCCGCGCCAACCACCGATTTTCGGGATCAGCCGCATACTCCGCCGCATCAATTTTCGCGTCCTGCCGATAGGTCTCTGTCGTCACGATCTGCTTGATCAATGCCTTCAAATCCCAGCCTTTCTCCCGAAAATCCACTGCCAGCCAATCCAGCAACTCCGGATGCGTTGGGTTCTCCCCCATGATCCCGAAATCCTCCGTCGTCGCCACCAGTCCCGTGCCAAACAAATTTTGCCAGATCCGGTTTACGGTGACGCGAGCCGTCAACGGATTGCGGTCATCAACCAACCAACGCGCCAGACCCAATCGATTCTTCGGGAGCTCATCCGCCAGGCCGCCTAAGACTTGCGGCACATTCGCCGCCACCTCTTCACCCTTCTGGTCGTATTCTCCCCGCATCAAAATGTGGGCAACTGCCGCCTCCTCTCGCTCCTTCATGATCAACGAGATCGTCGCGAGATCGTAGACATGACGATAGGCCGGTTCGAACTCAGCCATGCGATCGCGGGCCGCACTTGTTTCCGGATCGACCGCGCTAAAATAAAATTCCTTGAGCTTCCGGGTATCGGAACTGCTCAGGTCCTTCCGTGGCTTCGCGAGGCTGCTCAAGACCGACTTCGTGTTTTGATCATCACCCAACCGATGCAACGGGACCGCGCTCGCGAAAACCCTAAACGCGTTTCGCGAGTCGACGGCAGACTTGGTCGCCGAGTTCTCTTCTTCGTCGTCTTCATCCGATTCGGATTCCAGTTTCGGTTTCTTCAAGGGAGTCAACGCCACCCGCAGTTGGGCCCCATTCGCAAAACTACCCGTCAAATTATCCACGAGATTCCGACCGTCGATTGGAAGCCTATCTGCGTAGCCCAACTGCACCCCCAACGCCCGACCCGAGCCATCGTAGGAAACCGTTAACGGCAACGTCTTCCCCGCGGTCAGGCCCACATAACGCTTCGCCTGTGAGGTGATCGAGATCAGATTCCCCGCCGCCCAAGAACTAATCAGTTCAAACCTTATCCGATACCGCTCAGGCTGCGCGTCATCTCCTCCGAGGGCGAACAGGCGCCAGCCCCGGTCTCCATCAAACTTGGAGGCGACGAGCGTCTCTTCGTCTTCGGCCAAGGTCGGGAACTTGTAATCGACCACAAACGTGAACGGGGCATCCACTCCCCATTCGTCGATTTCAGCGGGCAGATCGATTTCCTGCCCGAGGTCATTCTCACTTTCCGCGACCCTGAGCTCCTCTGACCAGTGGGCCTTGATCGTGTCCGTCGGAACCGTCGGGTTTTCCTCCGCGAGCCATTCATCAAAGGCCGCTTTCTTCTCCTTTTTGAGTCGGTCAAATTCGCCCCTCTGTTTTTGGTAATCGGCCTTCACCGCAGTCCAAAGCTCTCGATGTTCCGGCCGTGGAATCACCAAATTGGGCTCCGTATCATAAGCGTTACCATCCATGATCGGACCATCGATATTATTAAAGAACGCCGAAAACGCGTAAAAATCCTTCTGCGAGATCGGATCGAACTTGTGGTCGTGGCATGCCGCACAACCGACCGTCAATCCGAGGTAAACCGTCGCCGCCGTCTCTGCCCGATCTTTCGCGTAAATCGCCCGATATTCATCCTCGATCGCCCCGCCCTCACTTGTGGTGGGACTACACCGACTGAACCCCGTCGCAAGCAGTTGCGCCTCGGTCGGATTCGGCAATAAATCGCCCGCGATCTGCTCCACCGTGAACTCATCATACGGCTGGTTCCGGTTGAACGCCTGCACCACCCAATCGCGGTAAGGCCAGATCTCGCGGTAATTATCCAAGTGCAAGCCGTGCGTGTCGGAATAACGCGCCGCATCGAGCCAATAGCGCGCTTGATGCTCCCCGTAGGCCGGACTCGCCAGCAGCTCATCGACATAACGCTCATACGCATCCGGTTGCTCGTCGGTCAGAAATTTTGCCACCCGCTCGGGGCGCGCGGGTAACCCCGTCAAATCAAGCGCCAACCGCCGCGCCAATGTCGCCTTGTCCGCCGCGGGGTTCGGGGCCAGCCCCTCTTCCCGATGCTTCGCTGCAATGAATGCATCGATCGAGCCGCGCCCCCAACTCGAGGGCGCTGGATCGGTTTTTTTCGGTTGCTCAAACGCCCAGTGCCCCTCCCATTTCGCGCCCTGTTTGATCCAATTTCGGACAATGCTTTTTTCGGCCACCGACAGCGACTTGTGCGAATCAAGCGGAGGCATGATCTCACTCTTCAGCTCACTCGTAATGCGCTTATAAAGCGGACTCGCTTCCGGATCGCCGCGCACAATTGGCGCCTCGAATTTGCCGTGCGGCGCAAACGCGCTGGCCTCGATATCCAAGCGTAACTCCGCCTTACGCGAGTTCGCGTCCGGGCCGTGACATTGGTAACAATTCTCCGAAAAGATCGGCCTCACATCCCGATTGAAACTAATCTCCGCTCCGGGCTTCACCCTGCCTGTCACCACCGCAAAATTAGTGGGTGGGCGCTTCAGTGACCCCACGTCAGCAAACTCCGCTTGTTCGTAAGCCGCCTCGGGGGTCGTCATCGCCACCGCCGCCGTTTCAGTCGCTTCGCTCGCATCCGACTGGGTCCATTGCATCGTCGCAAAGACCAGCAACGCACTCATCGCCGCGGTCGCAACCACCAACCGCCACGGCCAACTCTTACTGGCGGTCACCTCGGTCTCCCCGGCCACCTCGGAGCCATCGATCAATTCCTCCGCCTGCAACAACGGCTTCAGCTCTGGGTTACTCATCAACTGGGCGTGCAGCTGGCATTGCGTCACATAAAGACGTCGCGCCTCCGGGTCGTTCGTCAGCAGCGCCTCGAGCTGTTTCGATTCTTCCGCCGAGAGCTCCCCCACGAGCAGGCGTGCAATCAGGTTTTCTAGATCATTCATGGTCATTTTTCTCCAATTGAGTGATGCAACCGTGCAGTGCCTTCCGCGCCCGATAGAGTATCTGGGTGACGTGGTTAGCCTGCAACGACCGCTTAGCCGCGATCTGTTTCAATGACAGATTCGCATAATAAAAATCGCTCACGACGAAACGGGATTGGTCCTGCAACCGCGCCAAACAGCGGTCCAGCCGACTCAAACTCCGTTCACATTCCTCGCCCACCTCTTCGCTCAGCGCCGCCACATTCTCCAGCAGTCCATCGCCGAAACTCAGCCGATCACCCTTCCGTTTCTTTAACAGTGCCAGGCTCTGGAAATACGCGATCCGATAAGCCCACGCCGCAAACCGATCCGCGCGTCGCAACTCGCCTATCTTCGAGTTGATCACCCGATTACTTTCCTGCAGCACATCCTTTGCATCGGCGACGTTCGCCACCAGCGACAAAATATACGCCAGCAACTTCGGCTGCATCTGGCCGAGAAGCTCTTCGTAAAAATCGTGGGGTTGGGGTACTTCGCTCAAAAGAGGGTAAAATAAGGGAACGGAAAACAAACGTCTAACCATTGTATCCCTAACGTATCAAATATTACAAAAATTCTTCCCCTTTGTGCAATTTCATCCGCAAACCTCCTTCCGCCGAGCCCATGCCGTCAGCGAGGAGCGAGCTGACTCGCGATTACCGTGCTTAAATTAAGCCCCCCAGCGATCCAGACGCGTGAGCCAGCTAACCACTTCCCCTATCGAAGTGAGGGTGCCGTGGAAATCCCCCCCCGGGCTGCACGGTGTCGTTACTCCTGACCCGTCGCGGATGAAATCCCGTATAATCAGGGTCAAAATAGTCCGAAAACGAAAAAGTGAACCGCCCTTGCCGCCAGCCGTGATCGGCTTGGCCCCGCTCATTGGCCTCCTCGCCGAGGGGCTCAAACCCTTCAACCAAACTCACCTTAAGGTCTGCGTGCAGATTTTCGAAATGTCGCCCAGCGAACAAGCACGCACCTTGGCCTCGTCCGTGCCGGAATCGGTGTCGCTGTCGTTCCCGACCAACTTGTTCGGCTCGCTCACCCTGGCGTCAGTTTCATCCGCTTCAACAGTCCCCCATGAAACTCACCTTCGCTGCGGTTTGGCGAAAAGAAGTCGCCGCCGCGACCATCACCGACCTCGTCGATCTCATCGCATCCGCCGGCCAACGCTGACCTAGGACGAGGAGTCCCGGCCGACCTTTCGCCAACCAGATACCAGAAACGATCAGCTAAAGAGACCACCCCGAACCCCATCAGAAACCGGGTATTCTTGTTAGGGCGACTTCCCATCAAAATTACATCGCTCGAGGGGTTTCGCGGTTAGGACTAACTTAAAAGACTCAATATCAACTAGGTTGCCCAACAGAATAGGCTACAGGTAATACACAGGGATACCATCAAATAACAATTCAGATAAGCAGTTGTGTGATTTAAATACTTGACAATGTGCATAATTCCATATCTGACTAACGCCGCACCTCAAGAAAAAGCTCCAACCGTCATGAGACAATTGGAGCTCAACTCGAGAACCACTGAACGCGGCTCACAAGCTGTGAGAGGCCTATAGATTCGTTTGTCAGTGGTTTGGCTTCAAGGGGAAAAGTGCCCGTCCCTGTAACCAAACTAAATGACTGAAGCTAATGTCTAAAATCGCAGATATCGAAATCGCCGGAAAATCCGGCACCAAATATTCATTTGGAGTCTACCCTTACGACACCATTTGGAAAGAAATCGGGGCGGTGTATATCGTCTCGAATCGGAGCAACACCGGAACCCATACCTTCATCTACGTCGGTCAGACCGACAACTTGAAGGAACGGCACGCAAACCACCACAAGGCGGATTGCTTCAAACGTCACAACCGAAACTGTCTATGCGTTCTTCTCGAGGGGTCTGAATCCCGTCGACGAGACACCGAGGCCGACCTACTCGCAAGCCGCAGTTGGCCCTGTAATAGCAAGTAAACCTATAACATGAAACCAGCGCAGGCACAGCTTGGTGAGGTGGCAGAGGTGACGATCGGAATCACGCTGCGAGGCGCGAGCGCATCCCGCCATGACCCTGAAGGCACGCACCACTTGGTCCGGATCAGCGAAGTTTCCGAAGACGGCGTTCTCCAACTCGGAGAACCCAACCTCCTAAAACTCGATGAATCGACCGCCCATCGCTACACCTTGCGTGGTGGTGAAGTGCTGCTGGCCTCCCGGGGCTCGCGACTGACTGCCACTATCTGGGATGGAGCCATCCCAGCGGTGGCGGGCGGTCAGTTCTGTGTGATCCGCCCCCAGGCCGACACCCTCCTCTCCGGCTACCTGCGCTGGTTTCTTAATCTTTCCTCCACTCAGGAGGAACTCAATTCCCGAGCTCGCGGCACCTACATGCGGTCTCTACCCGCCAAGTCACTCGCGACTCTACCCGTCCCCATCCCTCCAATCCCCCGTCAACGCGCCATTGCGGAACTCCACGCCCTGCGATTGCAGGAGACCGCACTGATGATTCAACTCTCCACCGCTCGTGCCACATTCGTGGATCACGCCATCCAAAAATCCCTCCAAAGATAACTCCCTCCCCCTTTTCGACCATGTCCACCGTCAATCAATCCGAGATCAACAACGTCGCCTGGCGTGCCTGCGATACCTTCCGCGGCGTCTTAGACCCTTCCGACTACAAGAACTACATCCTCGTGATGCTGTTTGTGAAATACATCAGCGACGTCGTCAAAGATCACCGGGCCGCCTACCTACTTGAGTATGATGGCGACGAGGTGCGCGTGAACCGTCGACTCGCCCGTGAACGCTTTCAGCTTCCCGCCGACGCCACCTTCGACGTGCTCTACTCTCTACGCAACGAAGCCGACATCGGCCAGCGCATCAACATCGCCCTCGAAGCCATTGAAGAAGCCAACAAGACCAAACTCGAAGGCGTCTTCCGCGAAGTGGACTTCAACTCCGAGGGCAAGCTCGGCCAGACCAAGGATCGCAACGCCCGCCTCAAACACCTCCTCGAAGACTTCGCTGACAATCGCCTCGACCTGCGCCCCTCTAACATCGGCTCCGAAGATGTGATCGGCAACGTCTACGAATTCCTGTTGGAAAAATTCGCCTCCGACGCCGGCAAAAAAGCCGGCGAGTTCTACACTCCCGGTCAGGTCTCCACGCTGCTCGCCCGCCTGCTCGCGCCCAAGAAGGGCGACACCATTTGCGACCCTGCCTGTGGCTCGGGTTCCCTACTCATCAAAGTAGGCCTCGAAGCCGATCAGCGCGACTTCGCCCTTTTTGGCCAAGAGAGCAACGGCACCACGCACGCGCTCTGCCGTATGAACATGTTTCTGCATGGCATGGACTCCTTCCGAATCGAGTGGGGTGACACCTTGCGCAACCCTCGCTTGGTCGAAGGCGACCAGTTGACGAAGTTCGACATCGTCGCCGCCAATCCTCCGTTCTCGCTGGAAAAATGGGGCGTCGATGAAGCGACGACTGACGCCTTTCGCCGTTACCACCGCGGACTCCCACCGAAGAGCAAGGGCGACTACGCCTTCATCACCCACATGATCGAAACCGCCCGCGAAGGCACCGGCCGTGTCGGCGTCATCGTTCCGCACGGCGTGCTCTTCCGCAGCGCTGCTGAGGGTCGCATCCGCAAGCAGTTCATCCAAGAAAACCTGCTCGAAGCCGTGGTCGGATTGCCCGCCAACCTCTTTTTCGGCACCGGCATCCCCGCCGCCATCCTCATCTTCAACAAAGGTAAGACCCAGGGCGATGTGCTCTTCATCGACGCCTCCCGCGAATACGAGGACGCCAAGAACCAAAACCGACTCACCGAGGCTCACCTCGACAAGATTGTCGCGACCTACCGCACCTTCGAGACCGTCGACAAATACGCCTACCGCGCCACCGCGCAGGAGATCGCCGACAACGACTACAACCTCAACATCCCTCGCTACGTCGACACCTTCGAGGAAGAAGCCGAGATCGACCTCGACGCGGTGAAGACGGAAATCGACCGCCTAGAAGGCGAACTCACCACCGTCCGCCAAAAGATGGACGGCTACCTCAAGGAACTGGGATTCGACGGAAAGGCCTCCGCTCGTGCCTGAGCAGCCCGATTCCTCCAAGCAGAAACTCATCCGCAACAGCACGGCGGAGTTTCTCATCTTCACCGGGCAAGCCGGACAGGATTCTGTTGAAGTTCGATACGAAGACGAATCCATTTGGCTCACCCAAAAGCTCCTCGCTACGCTTTTCGACGTCTCCGTGCCCACCATCAACGAGCACCTCAAAAACATCTTCGCCAGCGGCGAAGTGGACGCCGATTCAGCTATTAGGAAATTCCGAATAGTTCAAATGGAGGGAACTCGCGAAGTCGCGCGGCAGGTCGATCACTACAGCCTCGATGCCATCATTTCCGTGGGCTATCGGGTCAATTCCGTGCGCGCGACCCAATTTCGCCAATGGGCGACTCAAGTTCTCAAGGAATTTGCCATCAAGGGCTACGTGCTGGACCGCCAGCGCATGGAAAACGGCGCTTTCCTGGGCGAGGATTACTTTGAACGCCTTCTGGAAGAGATCCGGGAGATCCGGCTCAGCGAACGGCGATTTTACCAAAAGATCAGCGACATCTACGCCACTGCCGTCGACTACCACAAGGATGCGCCCACCACCCGTGCCTTCTTTGCCAAGGCCCAGAACAAGCTGCACTATGCCATCCACGGCCACACCGCTGGTGAGCTGATCATGCAGCGGGCCGACAGTGACAAGCCCCACATGGGCCTCACCGCGTGGGAAAAGGGTCCCGAGGGTAAAGTCCTCAAAAGCGATGGCCGCGTCGCCAAGAACTACCTCCAGAAAAACGAGCTCGATTCCCTCGGACGCATCGTCAACGCCTACCTCGACCTCGCCGAAGACCGGGCTGCCCGCCAGATCCCCATGACCATGGAAGACTGGGCCACCCGCCTCGACCGTTTCCTTGAATTTGATGACCGCGAAATTCTGGAGGACGCCGGCAAAGTATCCGCCGAGCTCGCTCAAGCACACGCCGAAAGCGAATTCGAGAAATATCGCATCGTCCAAGACAGACTGTTTCAGTCTGATTTCGACAAAGCCGCCAATGCGCTCGAAGCACTTGAGGCGGCGGAAAAGCAGATCAAAAAGAAACCGGAGGGTGGAAAGTGAAGATTCCCAAAGGTTGGAAATCCTTTCCGCTCGATAAGGTCGTAGATCCTAATCGGCCAATTTCCTACGGAGTTGTTCAAACTGGAGCCAACGTCACCGACGGGGTTCCATGTGTTCGTGTTGTGGATCTGACTGCGGGTAGCCTCGATCCAAACAAGATGATTCGAACGAGCATCAAAACAAGTGGCAGCTACGGTCGCACGGTCCTTCGCGCTGGGGACCTAATGATAGCGCTTCGTGGTGAGATTGGAAAAGCTGCAACAGTCCCTCCACAACTTGAGGGAGCTAACTTGACCCGCGGAATCGCTCTGTTGTCACAACACTCACGACAAATAGTGGGCAAATATCTACTACAAGCGCTTAGCTCGCCAAAGACGAAAATGGCGATTCGCCATGGCGTAAACGGCACTGGCCTAAAGGAGATTCCCATCGGAAACCTCCGGAAAGTAATGGTCGACCTCCCCTCCCTCCCCGAGCAGCAAAAGATCGCCGACATCCTCGGTACGTGGGACGAAGCGTTGGTAAAACTAGACACCCTCATCGCCGCCAAAGCCCACCGCAAACAGGCCCTCATGCAGCAGCTCTTGACTGGTCACCGCCGTTTGCTGGGGTTCACCAAACCGTGGAGCAAGGTGCAGCTTTCCGACGTGGCTGAAGAATGCAGTGAACGGAACCGTGAGCTACTCGACCGCACTCGCCTCTACGCGGTGACCAAAGCTAACGGCATGGTGCCCATGCGCGAAAACGTGCAAGGGAAGACGATCAACCGTTGCCTGCTCGTGGAGCAAGATTGGTTCGCCTACAATCCGATGCGCATCAACATCGGTTCGATTGCACGATGGGAGGGAGAATCACCAGTTATGGTGAGCCCGGACTATGTCGCATTTCGAACGAAGGAATCGCGCCTTCTGTCCGATTACTTGAACCACACTCGCCGCGGATCTGCTTGGACGTATTTCGTCGGAGCAGCCGGCAACGGGAGTGTTCGCGTCCGCATCTGGTTCGACGACCTCGGCTGTTTTAAGTTCCTCTTACCGCCTGTTGATGAGCAACGCGCTATCGCAGACATCCTCGACACCGCCGACACCGAACTCCGCCTCCTCCGCCAACAACGCGAAGCCCTCGATCAGCAAAAACGCGGGCTGATGCAGCAACTCCTGACCGGGAAAGTGAGGGTAACTGTATGAACCCAGTTACCGCTGAACTCAAAGCCGAGGCAGACCGACTTGAATGGGATGCTCTGTATTCCATGAAGGGCCAGTTCAACGCGGCCATGCTATGGAACATCGTCCATTATTCCCTTGGTGTTTCCGCAGTCGTATTAGGGGCAATTGCGGGGAACCAATTCCTCGGCGACAACAACGTAATGGCTGCGATCATTGCCGCACTGTCCGCGTCAATCACGGCGGTGATCACCTTTCTGAAGCCCTCCGAGAAAGCTCAACCACACCATGAAGCCGGCGTGTTCTGCGCGGAGATCAAACGTAAGGCGCGAATGTTTCAGAACATCTCAGTCTTGCTCGAAACTGAAACACGGAATCTCCAGCAAGAGTTGAACACTCTAGTCACTGCATACCACGAGAATCAAAAAACCGCTCCGCCGGTTCCTTGGGCGGCATATCAGTTGGCTCGGCGTGGTGTTCGAAAAGGAGAGCACACATACAACGAAGAGGGAGAGAATAAATGAACGCCAACGGCTTCCTCACCCGACTCGCCAACTCCGCCATCATGCGAGATTCGGAGCAAACCAGTGTCCACGGGTCGCTCGCTGCCTTGAAAGTGCGGTTGGATTCACACTTCAACGGAACGATACTGACCGGCAGGCCAATAAAGAGGCACTTCGCATTTGGTTCCTTTACCCGTGGAACGAATCTCCCCGGCTCAATGGATGCGAAGTCGGATATAGACTACATGATAGTTTTTGCCGAATCCAACGCCACCCCACAGACGTATATAAATCGCCTCCGGCGTTTTGCAGAAGCGAAGTATCCTCGGTCGGAAATCGCACAGTCAGCTCCGACCATCGTCCTTTCGCTCCGCCACATCAGATTCGAGCTAGTTCCCGCAATTGAATCGTTCTTATCTGGCCCCCAGATTCCAGCCCCAGCGTCTAACTACGCTGATTGGATGGAGACGAATCCCAATGACACGAACGCAGACCTCACCCGAAAGAACCAAAATAACAACAATCTCATCAAACCGCTTGTTCGATTGGTCAAATACTGGAATGCGCAGAACCAATATCCCTTCGAGTCATTTGAGCTTGAGAAAATGGTGATCAATCACACACCCCTATTGATTTCGCTTTGGAACGGAAACTTGTGGGAGTGGGTTCGGAGCTTTTTCGAAGACCTAAGTCCCGGCTGGAACGCTCCGGCATATAAATCTAAGGCCATCACCCGGGCCCAGAATCTGGTTCAATACGCACAAGCCCGCGAAAGCGCAGGCAGTCCGGAACAGGCAGTTCAATTCCTGCGCAAGTTACTCCCGCCAGTAGGCAATCTATAGCAAAATGGAACCACCCTCCTTCCTCGAATCCCACGTCAGCCAGATTCCGGCGATTCAGATGCTGCGGCAGCTCGGCTACAGCTACCTTGGGCAGGGGGATGAGGCGTCTATATTCCTAAATATAAACAGATTACAGGGAGAGGAGAGCTCGACTCACTTAAATTCCATATTGCAACGAATCGGGGGTTCGAATCCCCCTCTCTCCCATCTCTCGTTCAGGCTTGTAATTAAAACCGTTTTCCATTTTCTCGTCTTCAACAGACCCTCCACGCCTCTCTACGATGCGCAACTTGGGGGGTATTTTTTTGCCCGAATTACTCAGGCCGGGAGCACTGCCGTATGATTCCCTACGCCAAGCCAGCTCAAAGTCTACCCGACCTCTACGCCAAGATCACCGCCAGAGGATTGGACGTCGAGAACCCCGACGACCTTACAGCTGCGTTGACGAATCTCGGCTACTACAGAATTGCTGGTTACACCTATCCCTTTCTGCAGCCACCAGACCGGACGTTATTCAAGTCCGGCACCACATGGGAACAGGTCTCCCGTGTCTACGAGTTCGACCGTGAACTCCGTTTGTTGGTCAGTGACGCCGTGGAAAGGATCGAAGTCGCTCTCCGGGCGCGACTCGTCAGCGCTAGCAGCGTTTGCTTGGTTCCTATCGAACCGCCTGCGCCTGGAGCCACCCATACGCTCATCGCGCCTGCGGGGCCGCACTGGTTCATGGATGCGAAACGTTTCCACCCAAGATTCAATCATGGTATGTTCCTAAAGAAAGTGGAGCGAGAGGTAGGCATCAAAAACGACTCGATCACCCGTCAGCGTATCCTGCCTACGAATCATGCGGAGCAGTTTATCGAACACTACTACGCGAAATACGGTAATCCGTATCTGCCACCATTTTGGATGGTGGCGGAAGTGCTCACTCTCGGATCTCTTTCGCTTCTTTATAACGGCATCGGCAATCCAACCTTAAAAGCAAGAATCGCACGACCATTTGATATCACCGCCAAAGTCATGGGAAGCTGGTTACATGCACTGGCTCATCTCCGAAATATTTGCTCTCACCATGGTCGGCTTTGGAATCGGACTTTCTCCATCACACCCAAGGTTCCATCACGCTTGACCGCCACCGTGAATGCCTCAAATCGTTTTGAAGGTCATGCCACCGTCTTGGTCGAGATGCTGCGGATCGCCGCACCAACCGATGACTGGAAAGCGGAACTACGCAATCTACTCGCTCGGTTTCCCGAGATCGATCCCACCGCAATGGGCTTCGGGTCGTCCTGGTCAACTCCCTACTGGCAATCATGAACCCTCCTTCCTTTCTCGAATCCCATGTAAGTCAGATTCCGGCGATTCAGGTGCTGCTGCAGCTCGGCTACAGCTACCTCGGGCCGGAGGAAGTCGCAGTGGAGCGTCGGGGCAAACTAGGCAATGTGGTGTTGGAGGACGTGCTGGCCACGCAACTCAAGCGCATCAATCGCGTGCAGGCCAAGGGGCAAGTGGTGCCATTCACCGATGGGGCCGTCACCACCGCGATTGAAACGCTTCGCTCCGTGCCCTACGATGGGCTGTGCCGCACCAGCGAAAAGATCCATGATCTGCTGACCCTCGGCATGAGCGTCGACCAAACGATCGATGATCGCACTCAGGGCCGCAGTCTGCGCTTCATCGACTGGGAGCATCCGCGCAACAACGCCTTCCACGTCGTGGCTGAGTTCAAAGTCGCCCGCACCGCCAGCAACGAAACCCGCCGCCCGGATATCGTCTGTTTTGTGAACGGCATTCCCTTCGTCGTGATCGAATGTAAACGCCGCGAGGAGAAGGACTCCATCACGGCGGCCATCAAACAGAACCTCCGTAACCAACAGGAGGATGAGATCCCGCAGCTCTATGCCTACGCGTCGTTGACCTTAGCGCTCAACAAGGAGGCCGGGCGCTACGCCACCACGGGGACCAAGGAGAAATTCTGGTCGAAATGGAAAGAGCTCAATGATGTGTCGACCGAGGTGCATCGCTTGATTAACTCGCCGCCCCGCCCCAAGGAACACGATAAACTGTTCACCGGCGAGTTCGCCTACGCCCGGCCCTATTTTGAAGCCTTGGCCGCCGCCGGACCTCGCGAGGTTTCCGCCCAAGATCGCCTCCTTTTTTCGGTGTGTCGGCCCGATCGAATCATCGAAATCGCCCGACAGTTCATCCTCTTCGACGACGGCGGCACGACCAAGAAGGTGGCCCGCTACCAGCAGTATTTTGCGGTGCGCAAAGCGATGGAACGCATCCGGCAACGCGACGCTCAGGAGAGACGTCGTGGTGGTATCGTATGGCATACCCAAGGCTCCGGAAAATCGCTCACCATGGTCATGCTCGCCAAGTCACTGGCCTTGGAACCAAGCATCCCCAATCCACGCATTGTGTTGGTCACGGATCGCATCGATCTGGATGACCAGATTTGGAAGACGTTTCACCAATGCGGCAAAGAGCCTGAGCAGGCCCGCACCGGCAAGCACCTGGCCGAGTTGTTGGCCGACGACCGTGTGGCCGTCATTACCACAATCCTCGACAAGTTCGGTGCCGCCGCCAAAGCCAACGACTCGTTTCGCAATCTGAACTCCGACCTCTTTGTATTGGTCGACGAGAGTCACCGCTCCCAATACGGCGAGGCCAACATCCGCATGATGAAGGCACTGCCCAACGCCTGCTTCATCGGGTTCACCGGCACTCCGTTAGCCAAGAAGGAAAAGAACACCGCTCGTAAATTTGGCGGCTTCATTGAGCCCGCCTACACGATCCGCGATGCCGTCGAGGACAAGGCGGTCGTGCCACTGCTCTACGAGGGCCGTCACGTCATGCAGGATGTGAACCAAAAGGCGGTCGATAAGATGTTCGAAGCTATGTGCGAAGGGCTTACCCCGGAGCAAAAGGGGGACCTCAAACGCAAGTTCACTTCTCGCGATGAGCTAACGCGTCTAGAGAGTCGCATCTACCTGATCGCTTGGGACGTCTCGCGGCACTTCCGCGACACCTGGCAGGGGTCCGGGTTCAAAGGGCAGCTCGCCGCGCCCTCGAAAAAGACGGCCCTGATGTTCAAGCGGTTCTTCGACGACTTCGGACACCTCTCCACCGAAGTGCTGATATCCGCGCCCGACGACCGGGAGGGCGAAGGCGATGGACCGGTCGATGAGAACGTGCAGAAATTCTGGAAGGACCAGATGGCGCGCCACGGCGACGAGAAGGCCTACAACAAGAACCTCATCAACGGGTTTAAGCATGGCGACGAACCGGAGATCATTATCGTCGTCAACAAGTTGCTCACGGGATTCGACGCCCCGCGCAACATCGTGCTCTACATCGCGCGCAACCTCAAGGAACACACTCTCCTCCAAGCAATCGCGCGAGTGAATCGGCTGCACACGAGCAAGGACTTTGGTCACGTGATCGACTACTTCGGCGTCATCGAGGAGCTCCACAACGCGCTCGACCTCTACAGCACCTTGGCGGGCCAGTTCGACTCTGAGGATTTGGACGGCACCCTCACCGACGTCGAAGAAGAACTCAAACGCCTCCCAGCCGCCCACGACGCGGTTTGGGATCTATTCCGCGAGGTGACCAACAAACAGGATGACGAAGCGTATGTTTTGGCGCTCGAGGAGCCGACCAAGCGGGAAGAGTTCTACGCCCGATTCTCTAAATTCACGCGACTACTCAAGACCGCGTTGTCCACGCTTACCTGGCTCAATCACGCCGACTCGGAGAAGGTCGCGCGCTACAAGCGGGACGCAAAGTTTTTCCAGAGCGTGCGAGCGTCGGTGAAGATTCGCTACGCCGAAGAAATCGACTACCGCGACTACGAGAAGCAGATCCAAAAAATGCTAAGCACCTACGTGCAGGCGGATGAGATCATCCAGGTCGTGGATCCGGTAAACATCTTCGAGCGTGAAGCCTTCGAGGCCGAGGTCGACAAAGTGCGTTCCCCCCGGGCCAAGGCCGACGTGATCGCCAATCGCACCAAGAAAACTATCACAGAGAAGATGGACGAAGATCCGTTCTTCTACCGCAAGTTTTCGACCCTACTTCAGCAGGCAATCGATGACTACAAGGCCCAACGTATCAGTGAAGCTCAGTATCTGCAAAAGGCGCGCAAGATCATGGAACAGGTCCGCGACGGCAACCGCGACGACACTCCTGATATCCTAGCCAACAGCGATCTGGCGAAGGCGTTCTACGGGGAGCTCACTGGAGTAAGCGATAATACCGTTCAGGAAGAACAAGCCAGCTACGGTGCCCCCTCCGCCCAAGAACCTGACGGAGGTAAGGCAGACGAGTTATTGGCCGAGGTCGCTCTCCAGATCGAAGACGTCATCAAGCGTCACGCGATTGTCCGCTGGAGAGAGAACGAAGATGCGCAGAACCGCATGCGCAATGACCTCGATGATCTGCTGTTCGAATTGATGAAGGAGGAAAAACTGCTGATGACCCTCGAGATGCTGGATGCGATAATCGAAGGAATCCTGCGCGTGGCCCGGAATCGAACGGATGTCTAACGGAGTCGAAATCGCGACGGCGGCAGGGCCGGCCTGGCTGGTGCGCTCAAATCGATCAACGCTAGCGATCAGCGTCCTTCCGGACGGCTCCATCCATCTGACGGCCCCTGCAAAAGTAAGCGAAGCGGATATCGAGATACGGGTTCGTCGTAGGCTACGTTGGATCACAAGGCAGCGATCACAATTCGCGGAGATGCATCGCAACCGCGTGCCACTTCGCTACGAGTCCGGCGCGACGCACACCTACTTAGGTCGTCAATATCGGCTCAAGGCGAAGAAGGGCTCCATTCCTCAAGTGAAGCTCCAAGGCGCATATTTCCACATCACGACAAAATCAACCTCTACAAAAGAAGTGCGAAAGCTGTTGGAGGACTGGATGCGACAGAAAGCCAAGGCGCAGTTTTCGAAACGGCTGGATCGTTGGGCCTCGTGGTGTGCGTATCGAAAGCTACCGGCACCCAAGCTAAGGTTGCTTAAAATGCCGAAACGTTGGGGCAGCGCAGGACGAGGTGGGCGAATCGCTCTCAATCCAGAGTTGGTGAGAGCTCCGTCCATCTGCATCGACTACGTGATCGCCCATGAGATCTGTCACCTTAAATACCCAGCGCACGACCGAGCATTCTTCACGCTTCTTGAGCAAGTCTGCCCAAACTGGAAAACTGTGAAAGCCCGACTGGAGCAGTTTAACTAATTCCGTCGTGCGGAATCTTTGGTCTATTTGCTTTCCTCACTTTACGGGAACGCAACGACGCGCTGATCTACCGTCTTCCTATCCCTTAGCCCCTTAAGCTTCTCATGAAAAAACATCACTTTGCGGGCATCCCCGCGATACCCTATGAAGGTCCGGGCACGGACAACCCACTGGCTTTCCGCCACTACAACTCAGCTGAAGTGATCGAGGGCAAGACGATGAAGGAGCACATGCGCTTCGGCATCGCCTACTGGCATTCTTTCCGTGGCACGGGCGCGGATCCGTTTGGCCCCGGCACGATCATCCGCCCCTGGGAAAAAGGTAAGGACGAGATCTCCGTGGCCAAGAAACGTATGGATGCGGCCTTTGAGTTTTTCCAAAAAATCGACGCCCCTTACTGGTGCTGGCACGACCGCGACATCGCGCCGGAAGGCAAGACCCTCAAACAGTCGAACAAGAACCTTGATGCGATCGTCAAGCATGCCAAGACCCACCAAAAAGAGACCGGCATCAAATTACTCTGGGGCACGGCTAACCTCTTCTCGAATCCCCGCTACATGTGCGGTGGCGCCACCAATCCCGATGCCCACGTCTTCGCCTACGCTGCGGCGCAGGTCAAGAAGGCCATGGAAGCCACCGTCGATCTCGGGGGAGAAAACTATGTGTTCTGGGGCGGTCGCGAAGGTTACGAGACTTTGCTTAACACCGACATGAAGCGGGAACAAGACCACCTCGCGCGCTTCCTGCATATGGCGGTCGATTACGCCAAGGAGATCGGCTTCAAAGGTCAGTTCCTCATCGAGCCCAAGCCGAAGGAACCCACCAAGCACCAATACGACTTCGACGTCGCCTCCGGGGTAGCGTTCTTGCGCACCTACCAACTCGACCAGCACTTCAAGTTCAACATCGAGACCAATCACGCGACCCTCGCTGGCCACACCTTCAATCATGAGATCGAAGTGGCCGCCGCGCACAACATGCTCGGCTCGATCGATGCCAACTCCGGCGATATGCTCCTGGGCTGGGACACCGATCAATTTAACACCGACGTAAAAGAACTCACCCTCGCCATGGTTTCAATCCTGCGGGCCGGTGGACTCGGCAGCGGCGGTTTCAACTTCGACGCCAAGCTCCGCCGGCCCTCGACCGATCCGAAGGATCTGTTCTACGCTCACATCGGGGGCATGGACGCCTACGCACTCGCCTTCAAGCTCGCTCGTCAGATCCTGGCCGACGGCAAGTTCGCCGCTCACGTGAAGAATCGTTACCGCAGCTTCGACACCGGCTTCGGCAAGGACGTTGAGGAGAAGAAGCTCGGATTCAAAGACCTCGAGAAAATCGCTTTCAAACTCGGCGAACCCAAGCTCATCTCGGGCCATCAGGAGTATCTCGAGAACTTGCTCAACACTTACCTGCACGGCTAAGTGCCGCGCATTGTTTTTCAAGGGCGTCCGTCAAACCGGACGCCCTTTTTTGTGCTCCATCACCTGCGGGTCGCTGCAAGGTTGCCTGCTATCAAACGTTTTCCTATCACCCCACCATGCTACCCCGCTTCCATCGCGCCTATCGCACTCTACTAGGCTTTGCTCTCATTTTCCCGGGCCTCGCATTCGCCGACATCCACCTCGGTCAAGGCACGATGAGTGGAGAAGTCACGGCATCCTCAGCCCTCGTCCAAACGCGACTCACCGCGACCGCGGATCTGAACGATTCCGGTGACATGCCCGGAGCCAAGGGAGTCGTCGCGTTCGCTTGGAGTGAAAACCCCGATCTCGCGATTGCGCAACAGACCGCCTTCATCCCCGCGAGCGCTCACCACGACTTTATCGTCCGAGCCGAACTCACGGATCTGAAATCCAACACGCTTTACTACTACCGAGCCATCTACGGCCCTCACGCCGACGCCGTCGAAAGTGGCCCCATCTGTTCGTTCAAAACTCACCCCGGCGCCACCATCGATACCGACGTCAGCTTTATCGTCGGAAGCTGCATGAACTATATTAAATTCATGCACGGCAAAGCGGGTAACGCCGGCCCGATGATCACCGCCACTGCCGAAGACAAACGACTCGGCTTCCCCGCCTTCGCCTCCATGCGCGCGCTCAAACCCGACTTCTTCGTCGGCACCGGAGATATTGTTTACTACGATAATCCCTACCGCGTCGCCGAAACGGTCGCAGAACTCCGCGCCTGCTGGCATGAACAGTTTCGCTTTCCTCGCATGATCGATTTCTTCCAAGACGTGCCGACCTATTGGTCCAAGGACGATCACGACTTCCGCTACAACGATTCCGACAACTCCACCGATCGTCTCCCACTCTCGCCCACCGTCATCGAACTCTTCCGTGAGCAAATGCCCATCGTGCCCATGCACGACCCCATCACGCCCACCTATCGCACCCACCGCGTGAGCAAGGATCTGCAAATCTGGATCACCGAAGGCCGCGACTACCGCTCCCCGAACAACATGGCAGACGGCCCCGGTAAGTCCCTCTGGGGCCTCGAACAACGCGCCTGGCTTCAGCGCACGCTCAAGGCAAGCGACGCCAAATGGAAGATTCTCATCACGCCTACCCCCATGGTCGGCCCCGACCTCGCCGATAGCCCCGATGCCGACCGTCCCGCCAAAACCGATAATCACGCCAGTCTCAATGGCTTCCGCCACGAAGCCGACGCCTTCTTCGATTGGCTGCGGGTCAACCGTATTGAAAACTTCATGACGATCTGTGGCGACCGCCATTGGCAATACCACAGTATTCATCCCACCGGTCACGAAGAGTTCGCCGTCGGAGCCCTCAACGATGAGAACTCCCGCTTCGGCATCGAACCCGGCGACCCCCATGGGACCGATCCCAATGCCGTCGTCACCCAACCTTACATCTCCCCCCAACCCTCGGGAGGTTTCCTCCAAGTCAGCGCCGGCAAGAACCTTGTCATCGACTTCTTCGACGATCAAGGCAACCGCCTCCACCAAGTCACGAAGTAGCATCCGACTGGTGGGTCGGGCTTTACGCCCGACACCCTGCGTCTCGGTCTCAACCCTTCTCGCCCCCCTCAACTCAGGCCCCGATCGGGTGCCACGTTGTCTTGAATTCCAAGCAATCCCGGATCGCATAAAGCGAAGCAATCGGACCATTACCCGCCGCCCAATCGATCGGCGCATCCGATGAAAGCACCTTGACGCGCTTCATACTATCCGCCCCGCCCAGCTCGAGCGCTTTTTGATCGTCCGCGTTCACCGCGCCGACCACCCCACGGATGTGGGCGTGGGTCGCAATCGTTGGCACCATTTCCCTCCGGAATCCCGTAAGCAAATTCACGACGCCTCCGGGTAAGTCACTGGTTGCCAACATTTCACCCAAAACGATCGCGGGATAGGGCGCGGTTTCGGAGACGACGGCCACCACACTATTGCCCGACGTAATTGCCGGTAAAATCAACGTTATCAACGCCAACAAGGGGGCCTCGTCAGGCGCGACCACCGCGACCACGCCCATGGGCTCGGTCACCGTAAAATTGAAATGAGGTGATGCCACCGGGTTCACGTTGCCCAACAGCTGCTCATACTTATCGGTCCATCCCGCGTAGTGCACGATACGGTCAATCGTCGCGGTTACTTCAGCCTTCGCCACACTCGCACTCACCCCACTCAGCATCAACGCGGACACCAACTCACCCGCCCGCGGCTCAATCATTTCGGCGATACGATAAATAATCTGGCCCCGGTTGTAAGCCGAGCGCCCCGCCCAGCCCGCGCCCGCTTTCGCCGCGACCTCGACGGCATTGCGCACATCCTTCCGCGTGCACTGCGGGATGTAAGCAAAGAACTCCCCCTTGGCATCATTAAGCGGAAAAGTCCGCCCACTCTCGGACCGGATAAACTTCCCCCCGACATAACACTTAGGGGTCTTGGAAACAGGTAAACGACTCATGATAATTGATGGACTAACTTTAACCACGTCTGTGAACGAAGTGAAGGGTATGACATGGACCCGACGGAGCGCGTGAGCGTGGAGATAGTGCGATTGAAGATCGTGCCCCGTCGGGGTGGTGATGGAGCGCGACAGCGCTGAGGTGGTGAGTCGCGAAGTGACCTGCCCCGGAGTGAACGATGGGAGCGGAGTGGGTGATCGACGCGGGTGCCCATCGGGCGCGGAGGGAACAAATGGGTGCCCAGAATGGGCGATTGAAGCACACTGGCTTCACCACCGTTTCGCCTCCAATTCCTCATAGAACCACCCGCTCCCATTGGAGTTTCGCATGTTTGAAATTGACCACGAGACCAACTCGCAGGCCCGTGATTCTTAAATAGTTCAGCATCAGACTACGCTCATGATCGGTGATCCGATCAATCACTTTGGTCTCAATGATCACCGCCCCATCGACAACTAGATCTGGGATGAATTGACCGACGACTTGATCACGAAATTTAATCGCAAACGGCTCCTGCTGCGCGACCGCAATTCCGGCATCTCCGAACGCAATCATAAGTGCATTCTCATAGGGCTTTTCGTGCAACCCGTGCCCGAGTTCCTTGAGGACCTCAAAACAACACCCCATAATTTGGTAGACCAAATCACCGTGCAGTAACTCTTGTTCAGTGGTAGTATTTCCCATCAATTTAATTCCAGATTCAGCGAAGCGGTAGCGTAGCTATTCGTATCCATTCGTGGTTAAAAAATTCTGCGCCTCAGCCTTAGCTTAGTTTCACGTAGTCACCTAGCCCCTGTTTACCGCCTTCGCGGCCGAAGCCTGATTCCTTGTATCCGCCAAACGGCGACGTTGGGTCGAATTTATTATAGGTATTGGCCCAGACCACGCCCGCCTTTAGTGCCGTGCTCATCTTGAGAATGCGTGAGCCCTTGTCCGTCCACACCCCCGCACTTAATCCGTAGGCGGTGTTGTTCGCTTTTTCGATCGCTTCATCGACCGTGCGGAACGTCAAAATCGACAACACCGGCCCGAAGATCTCTTCCTGCGCGATCCGATGGCTCTGTTCCACGCCACTAAACAACGTCGGCTTAAAGAACCACCCCTTACGCGGCAACGTGCCTGCCGACTGGAAAATCTCCGCGCCGCCATCCACGCCCGCTTTCACCAACGAGGTAATCTTATCAAGCTGCTCCTTCGAATTGATCGCGCCAATGTCCGTATTCTTATCCATCGGGTCACCGACGCGAAGCGTTCGAACTCGATTTTTTAAACGCGTTAACACCGCGTCCGCGATACTCTCCTGGACCAACAGTCGTGAACCCGCGCAACAGACATGACCTTGGTTGAAGAAGATGCCATTTACGATTCCTTCTACCGCCTGATCCAACGGCGCATCATCAAACACGATATTGGCGGCCTTGCCGCCAAGCTCGAGGGTCAGCTTCTTTCCTGTGCCCGCCGTCGCCCGCATGATGATCTTACCCACCTCGGTTGAACCCGTGAAGGCGACTTTCGCCGCGAGCTTATGCGTGGTCACGGCCGCTCCGACTTCACCCGCGCCCGTCACAAAATTCACCACGCCTGCCGGTAAACCTGCCTCCTGCACAATCTCGGCAAACTTCATCGCCGTGATCGAGGTCGTTTCCGCCGGTTTCAACACCACCGTATTCCCGGTCGCCAACGCCGGCGCAATTTTCCAGGCCAACATCAACAACGGGAAGTTCCAGGGAATCACCTGGCCCACCACGCCATGCGGCACGGGCGTCGCGCCCGGAAACGCATAAGCCAACTTATCCGCCCAGCCCGCGTGATAAAAGAAATGGGCTGCCGCCATGGGCACATCAAAGTCTCGCGACTCCTTGATCGGCTTGCCGCCATCCAAAGTCTCCGCCACCGCAAATTCTCTCGCCCGGTCCTGTAACAATCGCGCCAGTCGATAGAGATACTTACCCCGCTCCGCCCCCGAAAGTTTCGCCCAGCCCGGGGCCGCCTGCGCTGCAGCCTCAAACGCCGCATCCACATCCTTCGTCGATGCCAAAGCGATTTCCGCCAATACCTTCTCGGTGGCAGGATTGACCGAATTGAAATACTGACGCCCTTTCGGCGCCACAAACTTGCCCCCGATAAAAAGTTCGTAACGCGCCTTCAGCTTCGGGTCCGCCGACTCCGGGGCCGGATCAAATTCCCACAAATCACCAAATATTAGTTCACGCTCCGGCCGTCGCGCCGCCGCTTGCTTACGAGTAGTTTTAACAGGCATCAAAAATTATGTCATTGGGTTCGAGGTCGCCGCCGTCTTGGTGTCATTCGCGGCCACAACTTAGTAGGTTCCGGCCGCTTCACTGAATTCATACGGCGCGCGATAAGCACCGGTCTGCATCTTGAGCAGTTGCCGCAGTAAATCATTGAGCAACGAGGACGCCCCAAAACGATATCGCTGATTCGTCAGCCACGCGTCACCCAGTGTTTCCTTAACCGCCACCAGAAAGTGCAACGCCTGCTTGGCCGACTTAATGCCCCCCGCCGGTTTCATGCCAATCGACACCCCAGTATCCAAATAATGATCACGGATGGCATCGAGCATCACTTGATTGTTCGCCAACGTCGCGTTGGCCGACGTTTTGCCCGTGGAGGTCTTGATGAAATCACCTTCGCGAATGACACGCATCGCGAGAAACGAAGCCGCTCGAATATTATCGTAGGTCTCCAGCTCACTCGTTTCGAAAATCACTTTGAGGGCCGCCGCCCCACATGCCTCGACCACCGCCGCGATCTCATCCTGCACCAGTCCAAAATCACCGGCCAAAAACGCGCCTCGATTAATCACCATATCAATCTCATCCGCCCCGTCCGCCACCGCCGCCTTCACCTCGGCCAGACGCGTGCGCAACGGCGCCTGTCCACTCGGAAACGCCGTAGCGACCGACGCAATTTTGACTGGTGACCGATCACCGAGTGCCTTTCGCGCGTGTTTAACCATCGCCGGGTAAACACACACCGCCGCCGTCGTCGGCACGTCGAGCCCCGCATGCGGATGTAACGCTTTGGCGCACAACGCGCGGACTTTTCCAGGCGTGTCCTTACCTTCCAACGTCGTCAGATCGACCATCGAAGCGGCCAATTTTAAGCCAAAGACCTTCGATCCCGTCTTGATTGATCGCGTGGTGTATTTCGCGGCCCGTTCTTCCACGCCGACCGCGTCGACCGTTCCTACATCATCAAACAAACACCGTAACGCGGCTGAACTTCCAGAGGGCATAAGCTAAACGTCGGTGATTCACGGGCTGAAGCCAAACGCAAAGATCATATGGCGTAAGTAATTCCTCCGCTTGATCACTGAGCGTTGAAACTTCACGCCCCCCCTCCACCGTTTCTAAAACTTGGACAATTCTAGAGATCATACTCGCCATCTTCGTTCCCCCCGTCGCGATCTTCCTCAAAAAGGGCGCCGGCAAGGACCTCCTCATCAATATTCTTCTCTGGGTCTTCTCACGCGGCATTGGCGGCGTCATCCACGCCTTCCTCATCCTGAGTAAGAAAGAGTTGATGCATTACTGAGGGACTAAAACGCCCCCCTTTTTTCTGGCGCTTCGCCGCCAGTGACGATTGCTCCCTAGGGTGGATTATTCCACCTTTAGGCTCATTGTATTCCTAAACCCGTGCTCCTTTCCCGCTTATTCATTTTCCTCAGTGCCGTATACAGCGGTCTGTTTACCAGTTGCTCGCAGCTCCCTGCCCCTTCCAAAGAGTTCAGTGAGCCGTCCGTTTTGGGTCGTGTCGCAGATAAATCACTCAACGAAATCAGCGGAATCGCGGCATCCCTGCGTAATCCCGGCATTTTCTGGACCCACAATGATAGCGGCGCCGCGGCCAAGATCACCGCCCTGAATCTACGAGGTGAAACCGTTGCCGAAGTGATCGTCACAAACGCGCAGGCCAAGGACTGGGAAGACATCGCTACCTTCGAATGGAACGGCACTCCCTGGATAGTGATCGGCGACGTGGGAGACAACGGCGCCGTCCGTCGCGACACCACCCTCTACCTCCTGCCCGAACCCGATCTCTCGACGACCTCCTCCGGAGCATCCCTCTCCCTCGCCGCGACGCACACCATTCCGTTCTCTTACCCCAACGGGCCTCGCGACTGTGAAGGTATCGCCGTTGATCCCGCTCACAACGAAATCTTACTCATCTCCAAGCGCACCGAACCTCCCGTGCTCTACTCGCTCGCGCTGCCCCGCTCGCCCGCGCCCTCGGCAACTCCCCAAACGGCGAAGCGCCTCACTCCGCTTCATGGGATTGTCCCGCCCTCTATGGCCGAACGCGCCATCCCAAGCCGACTCGGCCAGTATCGTTCCAACGTCACCGCCTTCGATCTCTCCCCCGATGGATTCACCGCCGCCGTGCTGACCTACGGCAATATTTGGCTCTACCACCGCGACGCCTCCCAGACCTGGTCAGCCGCCCTGGCTGAGGCACCACAACGCATTCCCGTCCGCGGGCTCCCGCAAGCCGAAGCCCTTTGTTTCTCGCCCGATAGTCGAGAACTCTGGATCACGACCGAGGGCATCAACGCCCCCATCCAACGCTACCAACTGAAGCTTTAGTTCGCGACCGGCCCCCGACTTTAGGGATTCCCCCCCCATCCCCGTCTCTTTTCTATCCGACCGTCACCGAGCGCCCCGTTTCGGCCGATGCATAAAGCGCTTCGATCAACGCAATGGCATTGCGACCCTCCGGCCCCCTGATTTTCAACGGGCGGTCCTCGCTAATCGCATCGACCATATCCTTAATCTGACGCACGTGCCCTTCGATCGAAATCCCACTCGGATTCGATGCGCCCGACCCCAGTTCGGCCCCGCCCCCTCGGCGTAGCACTTCATCCTCGGGCTGCTCTTCCTTGAATTGCCACTCGGTGATCACCCCATCCTCCAGTCGAATCGCCCCCTTTTCCCCGCAGAGTTCAATTCGTTGGGACCAGCCCGGCCACGCCGCCGTACTCGCCTCAATCGTGCCCAGCGCACCTCCCGGAAACTTGAGCACCGCCGCGGCCGTATCCTCTGCTTCGATACCAACATGAACCCGCCGGGTCTTCATCGCACAAACCTCTTCGGGCAACCCCGCAAACCACTGTAAAAGATCCACCCCATGAATCGCCTGATTCATCACTGCGCCCCCGCCATCTAGTTTCAAAGACCCCTTCCATGAAGACCCCGTGTAGTAAGTTTCCTCCCTAAACCACTTCACGTAACAACTCGCCAACGTCATCCGACCAAATCGCCCCGCATCGACCGCCGCCTTTACCGCCTGCGCACCCGTGCTAAACCGACTCTGAAAAATCGGCATGACCCTCACCTTCATCGCCGCCGCCGCCGCCAACAGTTCGTCGACGCGCTGCACGCTCACCTCGAGAGGCTTTTCCACTACCACGTGCTTACCATGTTTAATCGCTGCCAGCGCCGGCTCCAAATGGGCCCCACTCGGCGTCGTCACGCAGAGCACCTGCACATCCTCCCGTGCCGCCATCTCCTCAACCGTCGCCGTCACCACCATCGCCCCGTGTGCCGCCGCCAAAGCCTGACCCCGCTCCTCCGAACGACTCACTACCCCCACCAACTGAGCCCCCTCCACCGCATTGATCGCCCGCGCATGCACGGCCGCAATCATTCCACTCCCCACAATAGCAAATCCCAACGGTTTCGAATCCATCCCCCTAGTCAAAAAGCCTAGATCCCATCGCGTCGAGGAGAGATCTCCCTTCCACGATCGATCTAGTGGGTTTCACCCGCAAATTTAGACGTGCTGAATCTCAATCTAAGACTCTAGACTATCGAAAGATGCTTCGGACCCAGACCCTTTCCAGTCATCGCGTCATTGTCGTCGCCCTTACCGTTATCGCCGGGCTGGTCTCGACCATCGCACTCTGGCAAAATACCCGCCATTTCGAGGAGATCCGGATCACCAACGAATTTCGCCAACGAGCCAAAAATCGCGTCCACCTCGCTCGCGAGCATATCTCGATCTATCCCGAGCTCATGGACGGCCTCGAAACCATTGGCTCATTCAACCATCCCGTCTTTCGCGCCATCCTAGATACCAGTTTTGTGCGACTCATCGAGCGCCATCCCTCCATCGCTATTCTAGAGTGGGTGCCTCACATCAGAACTGAGGATCGAGCCACGTTCGAAAAACGGGTGAGTAACCAACTCGGCTACTCATTTACGATTCAACAACGCAACGCCGACAACTCCTTCACCCCCGCTACCGAAGCCGACTACTATTACCCCATCCAGCTCGCCGTGCCCGCCGAGGGCAACGAGTCCGTTATCGGCTACGACATTCGCAGGGCACCCACCGCTCCCCGGTTGGAACAAGCTCGAAACTCTCGAAAACTCGTCGCCACCCCCCAATTCACCCTCGCTCAAGCCAGTGGCCCCGACGACTTGCGGGGCATCGTGCTCATTATGCCGGTCTTCGCTTTCGACGACCGAGATTCCGGCGACAATTTTCGCGGGTTCATCCAGTGCATCTTCAAAATTCATGCTTCCCTCGCGCAAATCCATCGGGACAAACAAGACGAAGCGCTCCTCATCTACTACGATGACGCCTCCGCGACTGATCCTCGGCATCGGATCATGTATGCCAATCTGGCCGGCCACGAGCCGGTCATCAACAACCGCAATTCGGTTCTTCTTCCGGAAATCCTCAATTCAAGTGACCCCCAAGTCTTGATCGAGAATCTCCCCATTGGCGGCCGGGATTGGCGCTTGATCGCCTTGATTAACCCCCGCTGGGTCGCCACGCAGCGGAGTTCCACTCCCGGTATTATTCTGTCCGGCGGCATTTTAGGCACCTTCCTCCTCAGTTTCCTGATCAACACCCTCCTTGTGCGCCATCGCGAGATTGCCCGCACCGTAGAGCGCCGCACCGCCGACGTGGTTCAAGCCCAGCAACTGTTGGAAAAAGATATCACCCGCCGCGTAATCGCCGAAAAAAGTCTCCGCGAAAGCGAGACCCTCCTTCGCGGGTTGCTCGATAACAGCACGAGCGAAATTTTCATCAAAGATCTTCGCGGCCGCTACACCATGTTCAATCAGAAGTTCCAGCAACTCGTGGATCGCCCCGGACCCGAAATCTTCGGCCAAACAGACTTTGATCTCTTTCCCCCCGATATCGCGAAAAAATTCGCCGACGAAGATCAATCTATCATCACAGCCAAACAACCCCAACAGTATGAAACTCAACTCGATGTCAGTGGAAAATCTCGCACCGACATTGTCCAAAAATTTCCCCTTATAAATTCCGAGGGCCGCGCTTACGCAATCTGCGGAATCGTCACCGACATCTCCTACCGCGTCGTCGCAGAAACCGAGCGCCAAGAACTCGAACGTAAACTCCAATCGAGCCAACGGCTCGAAAGCCTCGGCGTGCTCGCCGGCGGCATCGCCCACGACTTCAATAACCTACTCACTACCGTGATCGGTCACGCTTCTTTGATTCGTGAAAAAGGAGGTCACGTCAGCACCCACTCCGAGCAACTGGTGAAAATCGAAATCGCCGCCCGCCGCGCCTCGGATCTCTGCGAGCAAATGCTCACCTATGCTGGTCAAAACGCCCACTGCATGGAGCCACTCGATCTCAACGAGATCATTCGTGAAACGATCGTGCTCTTGTCCGCGTCACTGCCCAAGAGCATCGAACTTCCCCTTGAGCTCAACCCCCACCTGCACGCCGTCCAAGCTAATGCCACCCAGCTCCGCCAAGTCGTGATGAATCTAGTCATCAACGCCGCCGACGCCATCGGACAAAATCACGGGAAAATTACCATCCACACCGACGAGAAGCGATTTACCTCCGCAGAGCTTAATGCCGCAGCAGGTTCTCCCGATCTCGCCGCCGGAACCTATGTCGTGTTACAGATAGTCGATACCGGTCCCGGTATCCCACCCGAAAGCAGGGCGCGAATATTCGAACCCTTTTATACGACCAAGTTTCATGGGCGAGGTCTCGGCTTGTCCACCGTGCTCGGGATCGTGCAAGGCCACCACGGTGGACTGCTCATTAAGTCGCCCCCCCAGACCGGGACCACCTTCTCCGTCTTACTCCCCGCTACCGACCAATCCCCGCCCCCGACCTTCCGTTCGACCACCCCTGAATTCACCGCCCCAATCTCTGGCTGCGCTCTCGTCGTCGACGACGAGGAAACTGTGCGCGAGGTCACCGTCGCTGCCTTAGAAATTCGCGGCCTCACCGTCCACTCCTCGACCAACGGGCTCGAGGCGATCGAACTCTTCCGCCAACATCACGCCACGATCGACCTAGTGCTCCTCGACATGACCATGCCCGGTCTATCGGGTATCGATACCCTTATCGCACTTAGGGAGATCAAACCCTCTATTCGTGCCATCATCCTAAGCGGCTACAGTAAACAAGCAGCCACCGAGCGACTCGGTGATTTGGAGATCGACGCCTTCATCCAGAAGCCTTTCGAATTTGAGACCCTCCTGACTGCCGTTGCCGCCATTAGACCACCCTCCTAAACGCGCTGATGTTTCGATCAAATCCAGTCCCAGCACCTCGCTCTGACCTCCGCAGAATCCTCCGCCTCCCGTTCGTTCTCGGCTGCTGCTTTTGGCTCTACCTCGGTCTGCCTGCCGCCGAGGTACAACAGCACGGCGTCATATTTGAAGAATGGATTCGCCATACTTTCTTCGACGGCTATGAGCCCGAAAGCTACACGCAAAAATGGGATATTCCCGCCGCCGCCAATCTCCGGCACGGCGGCGTGCCCGTGAACCCCAAGGCCGCCAAATATCGCACCGCGATTGGCCTCGGTGATGCCCTCCGCCAATACGACATTACCCAACCTTTCATTCTGCTCGTTGGATTTTGGCAACAAGACGGGGAGACCAAACGCTTCATTAATATCGTCGCCCCCAAGATCCATCCCGAAGTCTGGCGCATGTTGTGGGGCCCCGTAACTCGCGCCGATTTGGAACGCCTCGACGCCCTCATCAAAGACCGCTCCATCGACTACCGCGAGGTTCGTCTCCGGGCTCAGGCGATGAAGAAGGAATACCCGTTCAACGAATCGCTCATCGTGCTCAATCCTAAGATCGGCTCCACCGGCCAACGCCGCCTTCAGTGCAGTCTGCGCTTCGATCATCTCTTCTCGCTCCTTGCCGCCGGCTCCGATCCCGCCCCCCAGGCCAACCCCACCCTTTGGGGCGTCCCCTTTCCCGGCCCCGTTGAATCCGGTGCTCGTCAATTTGCGCCCGACCCTCCCCCTCCCCAGCCATGACTCGATTCTGTTTTCTGTTTTCTTTTGCCCTGCTCTACTCGATTGGAACCGCTCAAGAGAGACCCAATTTTCTGTTCATAATTTCCGATGATCAGGCCCCCGATGCCATCGCTGCGCTGGGTCATCCCACAGTCCATACCCCCAACCTCGATCGTCTCGTCCGCGATGGCACCACGTTCACGCACTGCTTCAATCCCGGCTCGTGGCTCGGTGCCGTCTGCGCCGCCAGTCGCACCATGCTCATCACGGGCCAAGGCTTCTTTCAGGCGCCCCGCAACAAAGAGCACCTCATCCATTGGGCTCATCCGAAAGGCGCCCTCGCCGTCGAAGCCCAGACTCCCGTGAAACTCTGGCCCGAGGTCTTTCGCAATGCTGGCTACCAGACCTTTCTGACCGGAAATGGCACAATAGTGACTCCGCGATTATCACCTCATTCGATCACGCCGAGGCCGTTGCCCTCGGTATGTATGAAACCATCGATCCTCACGGCTCCAAAGCCCCTGGTTACGCCCGCCCCGCTCCCGACCATGATCTTTGGTCACCTTCCGATCCCCGCTACACCGGCCATTGGGCTCCCTACGTGCGCGACCTGCGCCCCGGCCCCGACGGTAAACCGCACATGACGGAACCCTACACCGTCAACCAACACACCTCCGAGCTCTTCGCCGATCACGCCGTCAAGTTCCTGCGCTCCCATGCGACCAGCAACGACGACCCGTTCTTCATGTTCGTATCATTCAACGCGCCCCATGACCCGCGCCAAGCTCCCCAGTCCTTCATCGATCTCTATCCACCCGCGGCGATGCCCCTCCCTCCCGCTTACGCGGCGCAACATCCCTTCGACAACGGTGACCTCACCATCCGCGACGAGAAGCTCGCCCCCGCCATTCGCACCCCAGAAGCCATCCGCGTGCATCGTTCGGAATACTACGCCATTATCACCCACCTCGACCAACAAATCGGTCGCGTTCTCAACGCCCTGGAAGAGTCTGGCCAAGCCGACAACACCTACATCGTCTTCACTTCCGATCACGGACTCGCCGTCGGCAATCACGGCCTTCTCGGTAAACAAAATCCCTACGATCACAGCATCCGTATGCCCTTCACCATCGTCGGCCCCGGCATCGCCGCCGACCACCGGCGCGCCGAGAAGATCTACATGCAAAGTGCCTTTCCCACTACCCTCGAAATCGCCGGACTACCCGTCCCCGATTCCGTGGAGTTCCCGAGCCTGAAACAGACCTTGTTGCACGACCAACCTTTCGCCGGTGAAGCGGTCATCTTCGGCGGCTACATGGAAAACCAACGCTACGTGCGAACCGATGAGTTTAAGCTCATCCGCTACCCTAACCACCATCGTATTCAACTCTTCAATATTCGCACCGATCCCCACGAGCTCGACGACCTATCCAGCCGCCCTGATCACGCCGATATCATCACATCACTCACCCAAACCCTTCGCCGTCTCCAAAAAGAAAAGGGCGACGGGATCCTGACCTCATCGCGCTAACGTCATGCGCGTCATCCGCCTCCACGGCCCCTTCGATCTACGTCCTAGCGAAGAGCCCCCCCCCCGCTCCGGCAGTCGGCCAAGTCCTCGTGCCGATCGAAGCCGTCGGCATCTGCGGCTCGGACCTACCCATATATGAGACCGGTGGCATCGGAGGCCATATCGCAGAACGACCCTTTCGCATGGGGCACGAATTCGCTGGCACCGTCATCACTGCCGGGTCTGATGCCCGCACTGAATCCGGCGCACTCCTTGCCCCCGGCAACCGCGTAGCCATCGAACCCGCCTATCCCTGTGGTCACTGCGAAAACTGCCGCGAAGGCCACCCCAACCTTTGTCCCGATCACCAGTTCTTCGGCGAGCCCCCCGACGACGGCGCCTTGTGCGAACAACTCATCGTTCCCGCGCTCAATTGCTTCCCGCTGCCCGATCAAATCAAGACTGAATCCGGCGCACTCCTCGAACCGCTTGGTATCGCAATTTAGGCCGTTGACCTCGGTAAAATACGCCCCGTCGACCGTATCGCGATCTTCGGAGCCGGTCCCATCGGTCTCCTTATTCTCAGCGTCGCTCGCGTCGCCGGTGCCCACCCCATTTACGTCTTCGATCCCCTCCCCGAGCCTCGCGCCAAAGCCCTCGCACTGGGCGCCACCGCCGCCTTCGACGTCGACTCAGATATCACGACGACCCTTGCCCCCCCTCAACCGCGCGACTTCCGGTCGGGGAGTCGATGTCGTTTTCGAAGCCGCTGATGCGGGCCGCTCTGTCGATCTAAGTTTCAAAGCCGCTCGCTGCGGCGGTCGCGCCGTGCTTGTCGGTATTCCCCCCGCCCACGACCGCACCGAATTTGATCACTCCCCCCCGTCGCAAAGGACTGACCGTACGCTTCGCCCGCCGCATGGAACACCCCTACCCTCGCGCCATCGCGCTTTACGACCATCCCCTCATGGCGGGCGTGCTCACCAGTATTATCTCCCATCGCTATCCCCTCGCTGATACCCCTGCCGCCTTCGACGTCGTGATGAACTACCGCGACCGCGGCATCAAAGCGATCGTAGTTCCTTACCCCCCCCGCTCGCTGCGGTGCTTTGCTCACGGCACCGTTGGTTTAGACTTCGAATCCTCCATAAAACACCCAATTTTCATGAGCGAAAACTCCGAGCCCCAACCCCTCCTCGTCTTCCGTGAATCTGTTGATGCGCCCGAGGTCCCCGCCCAAGAAATGCAATCCCTATTCGCCACCCGACTTGCCCGCTCGCCCAACAAGGTCATTCCCCTTCCAGGTGAAACCTCATCCACTGCGAGATAAGCTATCTCCAAAAATCTGCCGTCGGTAACGAGCTCAGTCGCGATCAAATCGAAACGGGCATTGCTTCCGCTCATCGCCTCCCGCCGCTTTACGGTGAAACAGATTGGCTCAAAATCGGGAGCCTCCCCTCACCGCTTAGCTCGATCGCACTCTAGGAAACTGACGCCCCCCTAATCGAGTCACGGCCCTCACCCGCGCCTTCCGTCCGAACGCCGCTGCCTCTAAAACCAATTGAATCACTCCCACTAGGACTTCCGCCGTGCAATCGCTTCTGCGATTTGAGGAGGCCGCACGGGCTTCGCCAGAAAGTCATTCATCCCCGCTTCCAGCGCCCGCACTTTTGTCTCGGGCAGAACGTTGGCACTGAGTCCTATAATCCAGGGCCACTTTTCGTTAGATTCGTCCAAACCACGAATCCTAGCGGCGGTCTCCACCCCATCCCATCCCGGCATTTCGACATCGAGGAAAATCAAATCCGTCCGCTGTTTTTGTTGAAGCTCAAACGCCTTAATCCCATCCACCGCCTCCACCACGTCAGGAAACCCCAACCGTCTCAGAATCATACCAGCGATCTTTCGATTCACGCTGTTATCGTCCACGACCATCACGGAAAGTGACGTATCGAGAACGATCTCACCTTTATCATTCGTTTCGGCAGGTTCCGCTTCCGGATCAGATGCGCGCTCAGCCGGTATGCGCACCGTGAAGCACGCTCCTTTCCCCGGCTTGCTCTCGAGGGAAATTTCACCACCCAGCGCCTCGCTCAGTCTCCGACAAATAGCCAAGCCCAACCCCGTGCCGCCATACTCTCGCGTCGTCGAAGAATCGACCTGACTGAATGGCTTGAATAACCGCGCTTGGCTCTCCACCGGGATCCCGATGCCGGTATCGATCACCTGTAAGATCAACTGATCATCGTCGCGATAGGATACCTTGGCACTCACGACCCCATCGGCGGTAAACTTTACCGCATTGCCCAAAAGATTAATCAAAATCTGCCGCAATCGCGACCGATCCGAAACTACAAATTCGGGTAGACCTGGATCGATCACTGCTTCAATTCGCACCCGCTTCGGGTCAATACGCGACTGCATGATCGCCACCATTTCTTGGACCAATTCGCCGGGGCGCAGCGGCTCCAAACTAAATTCCAATCGACCAGATTCGATCTTCGAAATATCCAGCACGTCGTTGATCAGATCCAACAATGCCTCCCCCGAAGTCTCGATCATCTTAGCATAGGTCTTCTGGTCTTCGTCCAGGTCAGTATCCTGCAGCAAACTGCTGAATCCGATCACGCTATTCATCGGCGTGCGAATTTCATGACTCATTACGGCCAGAAAATTACTTTTCGCTTTATCCGCACTCTCCGCTTTTTCCTTCGCGGCCAACAACGCGGCCTGAGACTGCTTGAGTTGCGATATTTCGACCCCCGAGACGATCACTTCCGTCACCACTCCATTCTCGATCCGGGGATGGAAGATAGCCAGAAACCAAACTCCCCGGCTCTTCCTTCCACCTTCAAAGTTTCGCAACTTTCCCGCCCAGGCCAGTTCGTAGATCCGCCGCATCCGCCGATAAAGAACCGGTGGGATGATCTCATCGAGGTGTCTACCTTCAACACCCGACGGCTCGAATCCCATCTTCTTGGTCAGGCCTCCTCGGCACAAGGTGTGAAGAAATCGACCATCGGGCTGCTTTTTAAAGCAAAGCACCAAGCCCTCCTGCAGATCCAACGTGCGCTCGAAGTAATTGGAAAGCTCGTCCAATTTACTCGCGGCTTCTTGCCTAATCTTTTCGTTCGCCGCCGTCAGTTCATCGGACACGACGTCGAGCGTGCGCTCGTTGAACTCTCGATCTTGATCCGCCTGCGTATACGCCTCATTTACGGCGGCCAGAAAACCAGCCCATTCCCCTGACGCTGGATCAATAGTCGGTAACTTCTTCCGAATCTGGCGAGCGAGCAGAGGATGCATTTTTTGATCGCTTAGAGCGACGAAGATTCGCGTTCGGCGAGGGTCGTCAGAGTCATCGTTTGATTGTGGAGCTCACACCCATGGGAGAGGCCTCCCGGCCCAATTTCGCCATACGAGTAAAAACCCACCACCCCGGAAGGATTCCCCAATTCCGTCGCAACCGCCTCCACTTCTTCCTCCACGCGTTGCCCCAACACCAAACGTCGCCCCACGCAACTCACGAGTAACGCAACTTCCGGCTTCGTCTCTGGAGCTGCCATCATCTCGACCGCATATTCCGCGCCCCAGATTAACTTGTCCGTCGATGCCTTCATCAACCGGACGTAGCGGCCTTCGGGCACATCTCCCGCAAAAGTGAGCGACTGCTTGTCTTCATCGACGGCCAAAATCGTGCGCACCAAGCCCGTGCTGCTCACATCTTCTGCCACCAGTTCAAGCGGAAAAAGCAATCCCGTTGACGGCAATCCTTCCGCCCGATCACCCAAGTAAGTTTTGTAGAGTGCCAACGCCGGTTTGTCATCGAGTTCGAACAAAACGTTATCCTTGGCGCGAGTCACTTTACGCTTAGGTCCAAACGCACTCCAGCCACCCGCCGACCCCCAGTGCACTTCCAAATCTGGACCATAGAGACCGATCGCCGCCACCAACCCAGACCCCGCTCTCTCGTCAAGCACCACCGTCGTATTCTCAAAACGAGGCCCGTCTCCCGCGAGTCCTCCCGTCGCACTCACTTCCGCCGGTAACTTCGAACGCAGTCCCCGCGCCAAACTGGTGCCATTCACCTTCAGCCCATCGCTAAATACCAGCACATGTCGTAGGCCCGGCGCAGTCAAATCCTCCGCCAAAGCCTCGCCTACGCTTTCACTCTCATTGGCGTTATCAATTTCTCGATACGCACTGCGCACCGTAGTCGTGTCAAACTCGAGCGCGAGTGCCACCAATCCGTCATCCCCCACCGATCCGCCCAAAATTTCACCGGCCGTGCTACAGCCCACGATGGTCGCGCTACCGACGCGCTTCCGGAGCGAAGCTCGAATCGCTTTATCCCGCAGGTTCGACCCCGCCCCGAATAGCAAGACCAACTGGGGCGACTCCAATTGAGTATCAGACTGACTCCACTCACCATCGTGCCATCGCAACTTCGAAGTATTAATCATAGCAGCGGCATTCAGAGTTTTCGATAGGGGAGTAGACTGCGAAGCGGTATTAAGACACCGATTCAGGCAAGCTCGATGACGATTTTTGAGGCGGCGTCAAAGATCCCGCTAACCAACTCCAGGCCTTCTTTAGGCCAATCGGCTCAATGCCCCGGGCTAAACTGTAGGTCGTCGCGAGTTCGTCCTCATGGGTCCGGTAACGAGGCGGTAACACAAAGACCTCAACCTCTCCGTCAGTGACATTCGAGAATAACGCTCCCTTGCCGACACCCAAATTCGCTGCTTCCGGGACCTCCACTGTCTGCTCAGGCAACACCATCCACGGCTTGAATGTGAAGCTCAACTTACCCGCATCATCTTGGGACAATTTACCATAAGTGCGTTGCGGCGCCGTGCCCAGACCCGTGCCAGCAAACACCTTGTTAGATTGTCCATCCATCTTGAAGCGACGCTTCCGGGACGTGAAAAAGTCCCAACTGAAAATCGAGCTAAACATCGTGAGTCGGAACGACCACCCCGCCACAAAGTAAGCAATCACAATAATCACCAAGGAGAAGCCTGCACTCACCCACGGATTCATCGTCGAGCTCAACGTTAGCAATCCCAGCAGAGCCGTGCGACCACCCTTCAACGCAGCGTCAATCGCTCCCCACGGGCTCAGCAAAATCAGGCCATTGATCGCATGCGATGCCATCCACACCACCGCAAAGATCGCGATACCGAACGGCACCGTCAAAATGTTCAGCAACCACGACAAATCAAAAGCCGCAAACTGGATCGTCGCTAACGTGCCAGGCATAGCCACCACGACGGGCGCCGCAGACGCCACCGCATCACTGCCGATAATCATCTTCGATAACGCTGCCATCGTGAACGGCACCACCAAACCCGCCGCCACTAATCCCGAGGCCTTATTTTCCACCGTTTCCATCACATCCAACGGTTTCTTCCAACCCGGGGGCAACACCGCACCAAACGCGTCCTTCGCCGCGACCGCGCCCACCAAGGCCAGCGCCGGAAGCCAGAAACTCGCTTGAGCAAACCAGGGCAGATTCGCCCGTTCTTCAGCCGGCGTGGTGAAATACTGATAACATCCATAGGCTCCCGTGCCCAACAACGGCGATATGGCGATCCCTGTTACCGTCGTCACCGCTGCCGCAATCGGAGCAATCGGTGAGCGGTCCTTGGACGGTGCGGCAGCAGCACCGGTCGCCGCCCACAGTGGCAACGCCACCACGGCCATGAAAAAAGCAAAAGCGATAATGGGAGTGAATCGTTTCATAAGCAACAAACAGGCGGTCGGTCTGGGAGAGTAAGAGCCTTCTTCCAGATTTTGCACCATGAAACTACCGGAGAAAAATACCTAGTTCGCGTCCGTTTCTAACCTGCCCCCCCAGCTAAATTCACAAACCCAATCGCTGCCGCCACTGAGTAAGTGCCGCCATATTCCCCCGGGAGTCTGCCCACGTGCAGGCTTCGACCTCAAGCCGCCCACGCTTCACCGCGCCAGCAAATGAATCTGCTTCATACGCATAGAGACCTCGATCCGCTAAAATCGTTATTCTCTCGACCTGCTCTTGGCCTGCTCGATGCACCTCCATAATCGTCGCTTCCGTCTCCCTCGTGATCACGTAGGGCGACCGCACTTCAATCCAACCCGCCGTGCCATAGATCCGCAGATAATTCTGCTGCTGCAGCCCTACGCCACATGACACCTCGGCCGTGATATCGCCCGCAAATCGCAGAATCGCCGAGGTATATTCGTCCACCCCTGCGACCGCATGCACGCGACCCACCGCATGCAACTCCTCCGGTTCAGCAAACGCCTGCCCGTGCGCGACCCCGGCCAACAGTCTCGCGTAGGACATTGGATACCCGCCGACATCCAAGATACCTCCGCCTCCCAGCGACTTATTCCAAAGCCGATGGCTCGGATCAAATTCCTTGCTGAAACTAAACACCCCTTGCACGTGCCGTAGCTCGCCGATCTCCCCCGCGCGCACCAACTCCACCAATCGCGCCGTCTGGGGATGGCAACGATACATCCATGCCTCCATCAGCGTGCGCTTCGCCGCCAACGCGGCGTCCTGCATTTCTTCAACCTCTGCCAAAGTCATTCCCATCGGCTTTTCGCACAATACATGCTTACCTGCCGCGAGCGCGGCTAAAACCATCCGCTTATGTTCCGGATGCGGCGTGGCCACATAAACGGCATCCACTTTCTCATCCGCGAACAACGCCGCATAACTCCCATGCGTGTGCTCCCGCGTAATGCCCTGTTCCGATGCAAATCGCTCCGCCGATGCGACCGTCCGGCTCCCCACCGCCTGCAGCACGCTCTCCCGTGCACTCGCCAAATCCCCCGCGAAAACCCCTGCAATCCGGCCCGTGGCAACGATCCCCCAGCGCAACGGCTGCGGGCAGGGAGATGCAGATTCATTATTCATCGCCGGGACTGTATCTGAATAGACACCCGCGTCGAGTTTAGCTCCGCGTCTCGGGTCTGGTTCCCCAACCAAGAAGTTCGCCCCACCGGTGCCCACCAGGTGCCGCAACCCGCCCCCCCCTCCCAAGGGTCAACGTCAACAGACAACGCCTCTAGACACCTCTCATGATGCCAAACGATTGACCAATTGCCGGAAACACCCAACCACGGTGACTGCCTTTCCCCCTTCCCCACCAAACCGGCGCCCTCCTCCCGCCTCTCCTCCTCGTATGAATAGCTCCATCAATACCCGTCTTGGCATCATGATGTTCCTCCAGTTTTTTATCTGGGGAGCCTGGTTCACCACCATCGCCGTCTTCATGACCGCTCAAGACATGGGCGACCTCACCCACTGGCCTTACACGGTCAATCCCTTGGCCGCCATCATCGCCCCGTTTGCCCTCGGCTTGGTCGCCGACCGCTTTTTCGCCACCGAAAAAGTCCTCTCCGTTCTCCATATCCTCGGCGGCATCATCCTGCTCTTCACCCCGAGCCTCGCCCACAGTCCCGGCGCCTTCATCGCGGCCCTGTTGGTTTACAACTTGTGCTACATGCCGACGCTCGGGCTCTCCAATTCTCTCGCGTTCAGCCACATTAAGGACGCCGAGAAGAACTTCCCCCGTATCCGGGTTTTCGGCACATTGGGCTGGATCGCCGCGGGACTGTTTATCTCCTTTGTGCTCGGTCGCGTGCTCGGCACCGTCGCCGAAGCCACCGCGTGGCCGCTCTACACTGCCGGCATCGCATCAATCATCCTGGGCATCTTCTGCCGCAGCCTGCCGCACACCCCTCCCGCCGCCGCCGGCCAAGCCATTTCCGCCCGGTCTATCCTGGGGCTCGATGCCCTGCGTGAACTCGGTAGCCGCCCCTTCTATATCTTCCTCATCAGCTCGTTCCTCATCTGTATCCCCCTCGCGGCCTACTATAACTTTACCCAACTCTTCCTCTCCGCGACCGGCTTCACCAACATCGCCGGCACGCAGACGATTGGCCAGATGTCCGAGGTCGGTTTTATGCTTCTGATGCCCTTCTTCTTCGCCCGTCTCGGCGTGAAATGGATGCTGGTCGTCGGCATGGGCGCATGGGTGGCTCGCTACGCGCTCTTCGCTCTCGGCGCTCCCGACAGCGTCGCGATGATGATCATTATGGGCATCGCCCTGCATGGGATCTGCTACGACTTCTTTTTCGTCACCGGCCAAATCTACGTGAACAAGAAAGCCTCCGACAAGATTCGCGGCCAAGCCCAAGGACTCCTCGTTCTGGTCACCTACGGCTTTGGCATGTTGATCGGCGCCCAACTCGCCGGTGCCGCCTTCAACCGTTACCTCGCCGGCGCTGACGCGCTCACCTTGGCTCAGTGGGAATCATTCTGGTGGCTCCCCGCCGGCTTCGCCGCCGTGGTCATGGTATTCTTCGCGCTCATTTTCAAAGACGACCAAGTCGCCACCGATCGCAAAATGTGATCATTGCTAACTGCTCCGTATTCCAGTTCGCGATATTCACACGCGGGTTCCGGCGAGATACGTGACCCACATCTTGCCATTGACCTCACGCATATCTTTCATCGTCGAACTAATGCGTGTTGAGCAATGCAACCTATTCGAAGATCCAGTGCCTCCGGTCGATGCCTTGGACTATTTTTCGGATGCACCCGCAAAGGAACGTGGAGCGATTCACACGAAACCAGAGATCGCTTCATTTATTCTGGATCTAGTGGGATGGAAATCAGGGCCAAATCTACCAAAAAGTAGGTTACTAGAACCATCCGCCGGCGAAGGAGATTTTCTAATTCCAGCGGTCGAAAGACTTTTGCAGAACTGTCCGCCGAATGACCTTCAAATCGCGAACTGCGTGCGTGCGGTGGAAGTAAATCGAGGGGCCTTGGCCGAATGCCGAAAGCGGTTACACTCAATTTTTAGTGCTCACAAATGGTCACGCACCGCGGCCTCAAAGATGTTAGATACATGGCTATGTCATGCCGATTTTTTAACGGTATCGATGGGCCAAGATTTTACTCACATCGTGGGGAACCCTCCTTATCTACGGCTGGAGAATTTGCCCAAAGATCTGCTCCGTTTGTATCGGAATCGGTGGTCATCTTTATTTGACCGAGCGGATATTTACGTGGCTTTCATTGAAAAGTCGCTGGACCTTTTGTCAGACGAGGGACGCTTGGGGTTTATTTGCGCCGATAGGTGGATGAAAAACCGTTACGGGGGCCCCCTTCGATCCATTATCGCTGAGTCGTTCCACTTGGAAGCGTATGTTGATTTCACCGGGTGTCCGGCCTTTTTCGACGATGTAGACGCTTATCCCGCCGTGACCAGTATTAGGCGTGGACAAGGTAAAACTACCCGCACCGCCTTTCGTCCTCCAATTGAAACGGAATCCCTTCGAGCCCTCGTCGCTGGCTTGAGAGGTGAACATGAAAACAAATCGGTGTCCGTTTGTGATGACGTTGTCAGCGGTAGCCAACCTTGGTCGTTTGATGAAGACGGTTGCATCACCATTCTCCGCGGACTTGAGCGAGATTTTCCTGCTCTGGAAGAAGTTGGAATCAAGGTGGGTATTGGCGTGGCAACTGGCGCTGACTCAGTGTATATCAGCGACGACCTTGATGTCGAAGAGTCTCGCAAACTCCCCCTCGCAACGACTCGTGATATTCGAAGTGGCGACGTCCAATGGAGAGGCAAATGGGTGCTAAATCCGTTTGAGCCCGACGGAAGCATAGTTGCACTTTCAGATTATCCTAAATTCGCATCCTATATAGAAAAAAACCGAGAGCGAATCATCAAACGTAACGTGGCATCGCGGGCCGGAGACGGCTGGTATCGCACGATCGACCGCATTCATGAAGCGCTAACTTGGAAGCCCAAACTATTGATTCCGGACATCAAAGGTAGCGCCCATGTCGTTTTTGAGCCTGGAAAGCTTTATCCTCATCACAACCTCTACCATATCACTTCAAGCACTTGGAACCTTCGAGCTCTTCAAGCGGTTCTTTCGAGTAGAGTCGCCTACGGTGTTGTATCAGCCTACAGTCCACGAATGAGAGGAGGAAACCTAAGGTTCCAGGCACAGTATTTGCGGCGCATCCGAATCCCGCATTGGGATCAGGTCTCAAAGGAGCTTCGTCAACGCTTGCAAAAATCTGCCGTGATTCGCGACAACGACTTGCGTGATATTGCGGTTCAAGAGCTCTACGGTCTTTCGGATCATGAATGGCAACGACTCATGCCCACCAACCGCCCCCTTCCTAAAAGCCAAAAGGCCGCAGCATGAAAAACAAGCGCCTGACATTTGAAGAACGATTGGGCCGAGCCGTAACCGCGTTTTGGAGAGACCGCGCACGAGCCGCAGAAAAGCAGCAACGCGGCGGCCGAAAAAGCGACGGAAACCGTGGTGCTGTCACTGGTGGAAAAACAATGGACTCCTTTCGAGACATGATTGCAGAGGTGGCAATTCGATGCGGCCCCACGGGGACTAAAGTGCACCGGAAAAAGTCCCTCGTCATCCTTCCCGGGTATTTCCGTCCGACAAAACAATGGGATCTTTTGGTTGAGCATGAGGGCAGACTATTGGCTGCCCTCGAACTGAAGTCATTGTGTGGTCCGTCATTTGGTAACAATGCGAACAACCGCTGCGAGGAGGCATTGGGAAGCGCCGTCGATTTGAGAAAAGCCCAAAGTGAAGGGATGCTCGGCGAGGGAGAAGCCCCTTACGTCGGCTATCTTATCCTAGTTGAAGATGCGGAAAAATCGTCAAAGCCGGTTTCGACTCCATCACCTCATTTTCCAGCCGACAGAGCTTTCGTAAAAGCTTCCTATCAAGATCGTATGCGCCTCCTTTGTGAACGCATGGTTCAGCAGCAGCTCTACTCTTGTGCGGCAGTCCTGAGCACTCCCACCCGTAGCTTAACCGGGAATTACAAAGACCTTTCAAGTTTAACCTCTTTTCGAAGACTTATTACTCAACTCGCAGCCAAACTAAAATCTGAATCCGATTTACAAACTAACTCGGATGGGGTCGAAGAGGTTCAGCTAGAATACGGGAGGCCCTCACCAGTCGCATGGGACAGTTTTGACGACTTAGCCGCCGAGGGAGAGCCCGGTTTGTTCTCAGGTTGAGGGACAAGGAGGAGGAGTTGGGCAACATAACTAGGCTGCATGGACTTGGCTTTGTTGAATTTCCTTTGCCTCCAATCACCGATCCAATTCCGTCGCTTTCGCAATGTCGTTCCGCGCGTGAAACGGAAAGGTCCGGTCCATCGACATCGCATCGAATAATCCACCGAGGAAGCCCTTGAGCTCAACCGTGAGTCGGGGCCCTGTCGCCACTCGTCACCGGGTTCACGCTTGAGCTAGCCGACAGGGCGACCATCAGCGGCTCGATATTTATTAATCGATAGTGGCCGATCGGCCACTATCGGCGGCTTCACTTTCCCGCTAGAGTGATCACTTCAGTCAACCCATCGACTCCCAGTGAATCACCATCGTATCCTTTTCTTCCTTCTCAGTCTGACTCTGACCGTCTCCTCCCGCGCGGACTACGACGATATCGTTTTATTCTTCAATACCCTGCATGGTTCGAGCGATGCCGCGCGCTTCCCGGTTTCCGGCGGCTCGTTGGAAGACTTCGAATCCTCATTCGGCCCCCGCAATAAATCCGGCAGTGGTGCCTACGATTGGCATCGCGGATTTGATGTCGACGGCACCAATATGACCTCACCGATTATCGCGCCCCTTGACGGCTATTTTTACGACTATCGCACCACGACCTCGGGCGGGAATATCGTGATCCTCGAACACAACATCTCCGACCTAGGCGGAGGCGCGATGACCTACCAAGGCAAGAGTGTGACCAAATTTTACACGTGGTATCTGCACCTCTGGGACGACGAAACCGCGGCCAATGGAAGCAGCACCGACGACTTAGTTTCCGGATACACCAAAGGGGACGCCATCTCGCGCGGCACTCAAATCGGAGTCATGGGCCAGTCCGGTGCCACCACGAATACTCACCTGCATTTCGAGGTCCGCATCGGCACCAACAACTCTCTGCAATACCAGACCGACAATCCCGGCAGCACCCAGTGGGGCTTCGACCCTCACCTCAACCCCATGTTGCTGTTCGCTCCCAGCAGCTATTCGCAAACCCTCAGCCAATCCGCCGGCACCATCGGCTCCACCGACCTGACTTTCGACTACGCCATCACCACCGATGATTACCCCGTCTTCAACAGCGTCGCCCCCATGATTCGCAACCCCATGACCGATGAGGAAATCACCTCCCAGGGATTGGGCCTGAATCAGCGCACTGGATTCGACGCCACCTCCATCGCCAACCTCAGACATCCTGACCTGAGGAGTGAAACAGGGGTTGTGCGGGAAATGAGATGAACCGGAGCTGGCGTTAAAATCACGCAAATGTCAGTGAGGGATATGCCCCA
>Ga0222651_1000135_pt1 | contig 56461 bp, 48 predicted proteins | sample AntAcemetagen369_FD_179855 | JGI IMG/M metagenome (GOLD analysis project Ga0222651, IMG submission 179855) | Saline water microbial communities from Ace Lake, Antarctica - #369 | ecosystem: Environmental > Aquatic > Non-marine Saline and Alkaline > Saline | place: Antarctica: Ace Lake...
TGGCACGCAGCGATCCGCACCGCTGTTGGCGCACTGGAATCCGGCGATGTTCTGGTCATTGCCGGCAAGGGACATGAGCAGGGCCAGATTATCGGCGACCGTACCCTCCCCTTTGACGATACCGAGATCGCGCGTGAAGCGATCCGTGAATCCGACGGAGCGACGGTATGAACGCGCTCTGGATGGCCGACGAAGCCGCGAAAGCGACCGGCGGCACGAATACCGCACCCTGGGAAGCCGCCGGGCTGTCCATCGACAGCCGAACGTTGCAACCAGGCGATCTGTTCATCGCCATCAAGGGCCCAGCCTTCGACGGCCATGCCTATGTCGGCAATGCCTTCGCCAGCGGCGCCGCAGCTGCCATGGTCGAACAGGCTTACGCGCCCGAAAATGCCAAAGGGCCCCTACTGGCCGTCCCCGATACCGAAGAGGGTATGCGATCACTGGCCCGCGAAGCACGCGATCGCGGCAACGCGATGATCGTCGCCGTGACAGGCAGCGCCGGCAAGACAGGTACGAAAGACGCATTGGCGCTGGTGCTCGGACGCCAGGGCAAGACCGGCGCGACAACCGGGAATCTGAACAATCACTGGGGGTTGCCGCTCAGCCTCGCGCGTCTGCCCCGCGATGCCAGATACGGCGTATTCGAAATGGGCATGAGCGCCCCCGGCGAAATCGCGCCGCTTTCCGAAATCGCCCGACCGGATGTCGCGATCATCACCACGGTGGAATCGGCACATCTGGAATTTTTTGATTCCGAAGAGGGCATCGCCGATGCCAAGGCGGAAATTTTCGCCGGTATGAAACGAAACAGCACGGCGATCCTGAACCGGGACAACCGGCATTTTGACCGGCTGCACCAGCATGCGAAAAATGCAGGCATCGGCCAGGTGTTCACATTCGGCGCCCATGAATCCGCCGATTTCAAATTGACCGCCCTTGATCTGCAGCCGACGCATTGCACGGTATCCGCGCGGATACCGGGCCGCGATGTCACCTATACGCTCGGCGCGCCAGGCCGGCACTGGGCATTGAACAGCCTGGCTGTCCTTGCCGCCGTTGAGGCACTTGGTGCCGATATTGATGCCGCGATGCTGGACCTCGCCGACGCCACCCCCGCGGCCGGTCGCGGTGCGCGCAAGACGGTATCGCTCGACCACGGCAGCTTCCTTCTGATCGACGAAAGCTACAATGCCAGCCCGGCTTCGACGCGGGTCGCGCTTGATGTGCTTGGCGCTGCAACGGGGCGCAAAATCGCCATTCTCGGCGACATGCTGGAACTCGGGCCGCAGTCCCCCGAATTACATGCCGGACTGGCGGATGCCATTGCCGCCAACGGGATCGATCTGGTCTTCCTCGCCGGAACGGACATGGCGAACCTGGCAGCTGTCCTCGACAACACGGTCTGCGCCGCACACGGGCCGGACAGTGCCGCCATCCTGCCGCTGATCCTCGAGACTGTCCGGGCGGGCGACGCCGTCATGATCAAGGGTTCCTTCGGCAGCAACATGGCGCCGATCGTCGCCGCACTTTCATCACTGGACGCTCATGAACATGCCCACCAGGCGGCGGGAGAGCGCTAGACCATGCTGTACAACGCACTCGCACCGCTGATCAGTGACTTCCCGGTCCTCAACCTGTTCCGCTATCTGACCTTCCGGACCGGTGGCGCGATCATGACCGCGCTGATCATCAGCTTCGTCATGGGTCCCCGGGTGATTAACTGGCTGAAAAGCCGGCAGGGTTCGGCCAGCAACATCCGCGAGGATGTGCCCGACACGCATCTCAAGAAAGCGGGAACACCGACGATGGGCGGGTTCCTGATCCTGTTGTCGATTTCCGTCAGTACCTTGCTCTGGGCCGACACCACCAACGCCTATGTCTGGATTGTCCTGATCGTCACGATCGGTTTTGGCGCGGTCGGGTTCGCCGATGATTATCTGAAGCTGTCGCGCAAGAATTCCAAGGGTCTTTCGGGACGGCTCAAGCTGCTGTTCCAGCTCATAATTTCCATTGGCGCAGCGATCTGGATCTTGCAACTGACGCAACCGCCATTGAACGACGCTCTGGTTTTCCCGTTCTTCAAATCGGTTCTCATCAACCTCGGCTGGGGTTTCGTGCCCTTTGCCGCCTTTGTGATGATCGGTTCGTCAAACGCGGTCAACCTGACCGACGGGCTGGACGGGCTCGCCATTGTACCCGTGATGATCGCTGCCGGGTGCTTCGGCTTCATTGCCTATCTCGTCGGCAGTTCGGTCTACTCCAACTATCTGCAGCTTCATTACGTTCCTGGTACAGGCGAACTTGCCGTCTTCGCCGGCGCCATGGTCGGCGCCAGCCTCGGCTTCCTGTGGTTCAACGCACCGCCCGCGATGGTATTCATGGGCGACACCGGATCGCTTGCCGTCGGCGGCGCACTCGGCGCGATCAGCGTCGTCACCAAACACGAACTTGTCTGGGCCATCGTCGGCGGGCTGTTCGTTCTGGAAACCGTTTCCGTCATCGTCCAGGTCGCCTCGTTCAAGCTGACCGGCAAACGCGTCTTCGCCATGGCGCCCTTGCACCATCACTACGAAAAGAAGGGTTGGGCCGAGTCCACCATCGTCATCCGCTTCTGGATCATCGCCATCGTGCTGGCCCTCGTCGGCCTGTCGACACTGAAGTTGAGGTAGGCACGATGATCCGGGTAAAATCCTTTAAAGGCAAAACGATCGCCGTCATGGGGCTGGGCAAATCCGGCCTGTCCACCGCGAAGGCGCTGATGGCCAGCGGCGCAAAAGTCTTCGCCTGGGATGACAGCGAAGACCGCCGCGCTGAAGCCGAAGCGAGTGGAATTCCGGTTTTCGGCCTGACCAACGGCCTGTGGAACGATATCGACTCGGTGGTGCTGAGCCCCGGCATTCCGCACACATTCCCCACGCCTCACCCGGTTGCGGCGCTGGCACGGGCGCATGGCAAGGAAATCATTGGCGACGTTGAATTGCTGACCCGCGCGGAACAGACAGCAAACTATATCGGTATCACCGGAACCAACGGCAAATCGACGACGACGGCAATGATTGGCCACATCCTCGAAACGGCACAACAGCCGGTTCAGGTCGGTGGCAACCTGGGCACGCCGGCGCTCGACCTCGCCGCCCTCGATCAATCCGGCACCTATGTACTGGAACTGTCCTCGTACCAGCTTGAACTGATTCCGTCGGCTTCCTTCGACATCGCCATCCTGCTGAACATCACCCCTGACCATCTGGACCGGCATGGTGGCATGGAGGGATACAAGGCAGCCAAACGCCGGATCTTCGACCATTGCCGCGGCACCGCCATCGTCGGCATTGATGATTCAGACAGCGCTGCAATATGCGACGCCTTGCGGAAGCAGGACGGCATGAACGTCATTGCCATTTCCGGCACAAGCCGGGTTGCAAACGGGGTGTATGCCGAAGACGGCATCCTCTACGACGATATCAATGGCGACTGCGTCGCTGTTCTGGATTTGAGTGACGTCCCGACCCTGCCGGGGTCGCATAACGCCCAGAACGCCGCGGCCGCCTATGCCGCTGCACGGACATCGGGATTACCCAGAGAGGCAATTGTAGACGGCATCCGCACCTATCCCGGACTGGCGCATCGACAGGAGTTGATCGCCACCATCGACGGCGTTCGCTATGTCAATGACAGCAAGGCAACCAATCCAGAAGCCGCCGCCAAAGCGCTTGGCAGTTATTCCGTGATCTACTGGATCGCCGGTGGCAAGCCGAAGGAAGGCGGGTTGGACGCCATCACGCCCTTCCTGCCGAATATTCGCCATGCCTTCCTGATCGGCGAGGCTGCTGACACATTGAACGTCGCCCTGTCCGGCCGGATCGCCACGCGCATATCGGGCACGCTGGCACAGGCGCTGACGGATGCCCACAAGCTGGTGCAATCCGAACAGCCGCAGCAAGCGGTGGTTCTGTTGTCACCGGCTTGCGCGTCTTTCGATCAGTTCCCCAATTTCGAGGAACGTGGCCGCGAATTCGCCCGTTTGGTGCACGCTCTTCCCGGCGCCGCGGAGGCCACGACATGAGGCCGATCGCGCGGGACGATACCTCGATCATGGGCCGCTGGTGGTGGACGGTCGATCACTGGACATTGTGCAGCTTTGCGCTGCTCACGGCATTCGGGTTGGTCCTGACGGTCGCGGCAAGCCCGCCCGTCGCGGAAAGAATCGGCCTGGATCCGCTACATTTCGTCCGTAATCAGGCAATCCTGATCGGGCCCGCGCTCGCCATGATGATATCCGTGTCGCTGCTTGACCCGCGCAGTATTCGCCGCGTCGGCGCCATCGCGTTTGCCGGCGTCATCGTCCTGCTGGGCCTGACGCTATTGATTGGGCCGGAAATCAAAGGGGCGACACGCTGGCTCTCCATCGCCGGCTTCTCGTTGCAGCCATCGGAATTTGTAAAGCCGACCTTTGCGATCGTTGCCGCCTGGATGTTCTCCGCGCGGCGGCTGGGCGAGGATGTGCCCGGGTACCTGATTTCCGGCATACTATACCTTCTGGTTATGGGGCTTCTGCTTGCCCAGCCTGACGTGGGGCAGGCCATCGTGGTTTCAGCGATCTGGTTCACGCAATGGTTTCTGGCCGGGCTGTCGATTGCCTGGGTCGCCGTGCTTGGCACCGCCGGGGTCGCCGCCATGGTCGGCGCCTATTTCTTCTTCCCCCATGTCGCAAGCCGCATCGACCGTTTTCTCGACCCCGCATCCGGCGACAGTTATCAGATCGATCGCGCGATGGAAGCCTTCCTGAATGGTGGGCTGCTGGGACGTGGCGCCGGCGAAGGGGTTGCGAAAGCCTACCTGCCGGATGCCCATGCAGACTTCATCTTTGCGGTCGCCGGCGAGGAATTCGGCCTGGTCGCCTGTTTCCTTATTATCGCCCTGTTCGTCTTCATTATCCTGCGCAGCCTGTTCCGTGTGCTGGAAGCCAATGACCTGTTCATCATGCTGGCCGCAACCGGCCTGGTCGTGCAGTTCGCCCTGCAGGCGATTATCAACATGGCTTCGACCGTCAACCTGATGCCGACAAAAGGCATGACCCTGCCCTTTATTTCCTATGGCGGATCGTCCCTGCTGGCGCTCGGTTTCGGCATGGGCATGCTGTTGGCGCTCACCCGCAGCCGTCCGGGAGGTCACACATGACCACCGGTGAGAAACTGATCGTCTTGTCCAGCGGCGGCACGGGTGGCCATGTCTTCCCGGCCCAGTCGCTGGCGGAACGGCTGAAAGCCCGCGGTCACAGGCTCGCCCTGATTACCGACCGGCGCGGCGACGCTTACGGCGACTCCTTTAGTGGTATCGATACACATTTTATACAGGCCGCCGGCGTCAGCGGCCGTGGCCCTGTTGCAAAAGTGGTCGCTTTGTTCCGGCTCGCCATCGGGTTCTTTCAGGCCCGGCGGCTTCTGCGCGACCTGAAACCCGATGTCGTCGTCGGGTTTGGCGGTTATCCCACGGTCCCGACTTTGCTGGCGGCGGCATTCCTGAAAATCAAAACCGTGATCCACGAACAGAATGCGGTGCTTGGCCGCGCCAACCGGATTCTGGCGCCACGCGCGACCCGGATTGCAACCTCCTTCAATACCACAGCGTTTCTGCGGGATGCTGATCTGGGGCGTGCCGTCTGGACCGGCAATCCGGTTCGCCCGGAAATTCGTGAAATTCGCGACCTGCCCTTCCCGGCCTTCAGCGCGACGCAACCGATAAACATCCTCGTCACCGGTGGCAGCCAGGGCGCCACGATCTTCGCCGGGGTCGTTCCGGCCGCACTGGCAGCGTTGCCGGAAGCGATGCGCAACCGCGTTCATGTAACCCAGCAATGCCGCCCCGAGGATCTGGAGACCGTCCGCGCCGCCTACGCGGCGAACGGCATCGAAACAACACTCGCAGCATTTTTCGACGACCTGCCGCAACGGGTCGGCGCGGCGCATCTGGTCATCTGCCGGGCCGGTGCCTCGACGACCGCGGAACTTACCAGTGCCGGCCGGCCAGCGATTCTGGTGCCCTATCCTCATGCCATTGATGATCACCAGACCGCGAATGCCGCACGCCTGTGCGATTCCGGCGGTGCATGGATGATACCGGATGGTGATTTCACGCCCGATGTCCTGACCGCGAGACTGGTTTCGTTGTTTTCCATGGATACAACGCTGGAGATGGCCGCGCGGTGTGCGGCGCATGTGGGCATGCCTGCAGCAGCCGATACTCTGGCAGATGTCGTCCTCAATGTTGCTGGCGCCAACGGCAATGGCAAGGACGCGCCACCGACCCTGCGGGAGGAAGCCGCATGAGAGCGATGCCCCTTTCCATTGGCCTGATTCACTTCGTCGGCATCGGCGGGATCGGCATGTCCGGCATCGCCGAGATCCTGCATAACCTCGGATATCAGGTTCAGGGCAGCGACGTTTCGGAAAGCGCCAATGTCCTGCGGCTGCGCAAACTGGGAATCGCCGTCGTCATCGGTCACGAAGCCGCCAATGTTGCGGAAGCACAGGTCGTGGTTGTCTCCTCAGCCATCCGTCCCGAAAACCCGGAAGTTGCCGAAGCACAGGCCCGAATGATTCCGGTCGTCCGGCGCGCGGAAATGCTGGGCGAGCTGATGCGGCTGAAATGGTCCATCGCCGTCGGCGGCACGCATGGCAAAACGACCACAACATCGATGGTCGCCGCCCTGCTGGATGCGGCCGAACTTGACCCAACCGTGATCAACGGCGGAATCATCAACGCCTATGGCACGAATGCCCGGCTGGGCGACGGCGAATGGATGGTCGTCGAGGCGGATGAATCGGATGGCACGTTCACCAAACTGCCGGCGACCATCGCCATCGTAACCAACATGGACCCGGAGCATCTCGATTTCTACGGTGGCTTCGAGGAAGAAAAGGAAGCCTTCCGGACCTTTATCCAGAACATCCCGTTTTATGGATTTGCCGCGCTCTGCATCGACGATTCAGACGTGCAGGCGCTGATCGGCAAGATCAACAGCCGGCGGTTGATCACCTATGGCATCACGCCGCAGGCCGAGGTTCGTGGCGAGAATATTCAGACCCGGCCCGATGGTGTCGTATTCGACGTGGTCATCGATTCCCGCGACGAACGAGCATGTGTCCTGAAAGGGCTGCATTTGCCGATGTTCGGAACCCACAATGTTCTGAACGCCCTTGCCGCCATTGCCGTTGCGCATGAAATGGGCGTGGATGAAGCCGCTATCGCAAAGGGCCTGAAAGGGTTCAGTGGCGTCAAACGGCGGTTTACGAAAACAGGGGAAGCCAACGGTATCACGATCTTTGATGACTATGGGCATCATCCCGTCGAGATCGCGGCCGTACTGGATGCCGCACGGGCAGTGACGGATCGCCGCGTCATCGCGGTCGTGCAGCCCCATCGCTATTCACGGCTGCAGGAACTGTTTGAAGATTTCTGCGCCTGTTTCAACGACGCCGATTCCGTGGTGGTCGCAGATGTCTATGCCGCCGGCGAAGCCCCGATCAACGGCATTGACCGCGATGCGCTGATCCAGGGCCTGCGGACCCGGGGTCACCGCCAGGTATTGCCCCTGAACGACCCCACGGACCTGCCGGCGCTCATTCATGAGATCGCCGACACCGGGGACATTGTCATCTGTCTTGGTGCCGGATCGATCACCAACTGGGCGAATAGCCTGCCCGAGGCGCTGCGTGACCTGTCCGGCCAGCCCACGGAGGCGAACTGATGAATGCCGTGAGCCAGAAACCACGCCTGATCGACCGCCTCCCCGAAGTGCGCGGTGTATATACAGAGAATCTGGCGCTTTCCCGGATCGTCTGGTTCAAGGTCGGCGGCCCTGCAGAGGTCGCCTTTGAGCCGGCAGACGAATATGACCTGCGCTATTTTCTGGCCGAGAAACCGAAGGACGTCCCCGTCACCGTTATTGGCGTCGGATCGAACCTTCTGGTGCGTGATGGTGGTGTGCCCGGCGTCGTCATCCGGCTCGGGCGGGCCTTTTCGCAAATTTCAATCGAGGAAACCACGCTGACCGCCAGCGCCGGGGCATTGGCGATCAATGTCGCGCGCACCGCGCAGCGGGCCGGTTTCGCCGGGCTGGAATTTCTGTCCGGCATCCCGGGCACCATCGGCGGCGTACTGCGGATGAATGCCGGTGCCTATCATCAGGAAACCAAGGACGTGGTTATCCGCGCCCGCGCGATTGACCCGGCCGGGGTTCTGAACGTTCTGAACTGTGAGGCCATGGGATATTCCTATCGTCACAGCAGCGTCCCGCAGGACTGGGTCTTTGTCCGTGCGGAACTTCGGCTTGAACCGGGCGATCCCGACGCGATAGCCGCGCGCATGGCGGAAATTGCCGAGGCGCGGACGGAAAGCCAGCCGGTTCGGACGCAAACCGGCGGATCGACCTTCCGGAACCCGGAGGGGGCAAAAGCGTGGGAGTTAATCGACCAGGCCGGATGCCGCGGGTTGCAAATCGGCGGTGCACAGGTTTCCGAACAGCACTGCAATTTTCTGATCAATACCGGCACCGCAACGGCAGCCGATATCGAAACATTGGGCGAAACCGTACGCGAAAGGGTGCTGGAACATTCCGGCGTTTCCCTGCAATGGGAAATCCAGCGGATCGGCATCCCCGCCGAAGGGGGCGCCGATGACTAAATCCGTCACGGTCCTGATGGGCGGCACTTCGGCGGAGCGAGACGTTTCGCTGGTCAGCGGTGCTGCCTGCGTCAAGGCATTGCGTGAGGCCGGATACGAAACAAACTGTTTCGATGTCAGCAGCGACATTCGTGCGCTGATCAACGCGTTGGACCCGAAACCCGATGTCGTGTTCAACGCCCTGCACGGTCGCTATGGCGAAGACGGCAGGATTCAGGGTGTCCTGGACCTTCTGGGCATTCCGTATACGGGTTCCGGCGTGCTCGCATCCGCGGCCGCCATGGACAAGCAACGCGCCAAGGCCCTTTTCGGTGCCCGAGGCATCCCCTGCCCCGATGGGCGCGTGATGACCATGGACGAGATAGATGCCTGCACCGACCTGGAGCCACCCTATGTCGTGAAACCCAATGATGAAGGCTCCAGCGTCGGCGTCTATATCGTCCGGCCCGGTGACAATCGCTTTGCGACCGGCGATTGGCCCTACGGGGATCAAGCACTTGTTGAAACCTTTATCCCGGGCCGCGAACTGACGGTCGCCGTCATGGGTGACAGGGCACTGGGTGTCACCGAATTGCGGCCGACGAACGGGTTTTACGATTACGAAGCCAAATATACCGACGGCCGTACGGAGCATCTTTGCCCGGCCCCCGTATCCGAAAAAATCGCCGAACTGGCAATGGAATACGCGGTCGCGGCACACCGCACCCTGGGCTGCCGCGGCGTCACCCGGACCGATTTCCGTTACGACGATACCCAGAGCGAACCGGGCGGAATTTACATGCTCGAATTGAATACGCAGCCGGGCATGACGCCCCTGTCGACGGTGCCGGAACAGGCGGCCCATACCGGGATGCCATTCGGCGACCTGGTTACCTGGATGGTGGAGAACGCTGCATGCGACGCCTGATATCAATTTTTTCCTTCGGGCGTTCCAAAACCCCGCCGAAGAAGAAACAGAACCGCAAGGCGCAGCGCCGTCGCGTGGTGCCGCAATGGCGCCGTCCCGCACTGTACGCTGCCGCGTTCCTGTCCATATTCGGCAGCGCCGTCGGCGGCGCATACTGGGCCTGGACCTCCGGTGAAATTTCACGCATCGCCGATCAGGCCCGTACCGCCGTAATTGACGCAACCGTGCAGGCTGGCCTCTCTGTCGGCGATATCCTGGTCGAGGGCCGCACCGAAACCAGCCGGGCGCTGTTGCTGGCTGCCATCGACGTCAATCGCAACGACCCGATGCTGACCATCGACACGGATAGCATTCGTGAACGCCTGCTCACCCTGGGCTGGGTCGCCGATGCCGTTGTCCAGCGGCAGCTGCCGGATACGCTCTATATCCGCATCGTCGAACGCAAGGCGATGGCAATCTGGCAACGAAATGGCAAATTCCTGCTGGTTGACGCCAGTGGTGCTGTCATCGGAACGCAGGGATTGGAACGCCACACACATCTTAAGGTCATCGTCGGCGACGCAGCACCGGAACACGCCCCGGAGCTGCTCATCATGATGTCGACCGCACCAAAACTCATGCAGCGGGTCCGCGCCGGGGTCTGGGTTGGCGGTCGACGCTGGAACCTGCGGCTCGACGACGGCATCGACATCCGCCTGCCGGAAGCCGAACCGCATGCCGCCTGGGAACGGTTGGTCGCGCTGGAGCGCAATCGGCAATTGCTCAACCGCGACATTACCGCGATCGACCTTCGTTTCGGCGACAGGCTCGTGGTGCAACGGCGCGATCCGGGGAACAACACATGACGCGGCATTCATCGCGCAACATTATTTTAAGAAGGGTTTAGAGGTCTTGGCCCGCAAGGACATCGTCACCGCGCTTGATATCGGATCGAGCAAGATTTGCTGCTTCATCGCTGAAATCGATGAAAACGACCGAGCACGCGTTATCGGGATCGGCCATCACGCCAGCCAGGGCATCAAGGCCGGCGCGATCGTCAACATGGATGACGCCCAGCAGTCAGTCATCAGCGCCGTATATGCGGCCGAGCAAATGGCCGGTGAACAGATACGCGACGTATTCGTCAACGTCAGCTGCGGCAGCCCGGACAATAATCACCTTATCCTGGAAACCCCGATCGACGGCACTTCCATCGGCGACAGTGAAATGCGCCGCCTGTTCAACGAAAACCATTTGCGTGACCTTGGCAGCGACCGCGCCCTCGTCCATGCCATTCCTTCCGGTTACAAGATCGACGGTTCCAATGGTATTCGCGACCCGCGTGGCCTGTCCGGCCAGAAGCTGGGCGTGCAGGTCCGCACGGTTTCCGTCGCCTCGGGTGCCGTACAAAATCTGAACACCTGCATCAGCCGCTGCCATCTGAGCGTCCGCGGGCACATCGTAAGTGCCTATGCGGCTGGGCTGGCCTGCCTGGTCGAGGATGAAACCGACCTCGGCGTGACGGTCATCGACATGGGTGGCGGCACAACATCAATTGCCGTTTTCCATGACGGCACCCTCGCCTTTACCGATACGATTCCCGTCGGTGGCATGCATGTGACCAACGACATCGCCCGGGGTCTCTCGACACCGCTGAGCCATGCCGAACGCCTGAAGACCCTGCATGGCAGCTCGCTGCCGTCGCCGAACGACGAACGCGATATCGTTGACGCACCGCAAATCGGCGAGGAAGAGGACGGCACGGTCAACCGGGTCCCCAAATCATTTATCGTCAGCATCATCGCGCCCCGGCTGGAAGAAACCTTCGAAATCGTCCGGGAACGCCTCGAATCAAGTGGCCTAAACAAGCTGGCCGGCCGCCGTGTCGTCCTGACGGGGGGCGCCAGCCAGCTTAACGATGTGCGCCACCTCGCCGGCCAGATCCTCGACAAACAGGTCCGGCTTGGCCGCCCGATGCGGATATCCGGCCTCGCCGAAGCGACCGGCGGACCCGCCTTTGCGACGGCAGCCGGGCTGCTTTCCTACGCTGCGGACGACCGCGGCGAAATACGGCCCGCCGAAACGGGCATGATCAAATCATATGGTGGGCCCTTCGGGCGCATCGGAGGGTGGCTGCGTGACCATTTCTAAAAATGCGCCCCCGCAAAAAAATTCCGCGTTTTGCAGTCGTGAAGCGGGAATATTCCGGCATCCGCTGGAAAAGTCTGATATCATAAACCGGTATTCTGGAGGCAAAAAATGACGATAAACCTCAGCATGCCAAAGTCGGAAACCATACTGAGCCCGAGTATCCTGGTCGTGGGTGTCGGCGGCGCCGGAGGCAACGCCGTTAACAACATGATCCGCTCGAATCTCGAAGGTGTCGACTTTGTCGTCTGCAACACGGATTCACAGGCCCTGAGCCAATCCCTCGCCGAGCGAAAGATCCAGATGGGTCTGAGCACGACCGAAGGACTGGGCGCCGGGTCACGACCTGAAATTGGTGCCGCTGCGGCCGAAGAGACGCTGGAGGAAATCCAGCATCATCTCAACGGCACGCATATGGTGTTCATCGCCGCCGGTATGGGCGGTGGTACGGGCACAGGCGCCGCACCGGTCATCGCCAGGGCCGCCCGCGAACAGGGCATCCTGACTGTTGGCGTGGTCACCAAACCGTTCCAGTTCGAAGGCAACCGGCGGATGAAGATCGCCGAGTCCGGTATCGAAGAACTGCAGCAGTTCGTCGATACGCTGATCATCATTCCGAACCAGAACCTGTTCCGCATCGCCAACGAAAAGACGACCTTCGCCGATGCGTTCAACATGGCGGATGACGTTCTGCATTCGGGCGTACGTGGTGTCACCGACCTGATGGTCATGCCGGGTCTCATCAACCTCGACTTCGCGGATATCCGCACGGTCATGAGCGAGATGGGCAAGGCAATGATGGGCACAGGCGAAGCGGATGGCGACAAGCGCGCCATTGAAGCCGCCGAACGGGCCATTTCAAACCCGTTGCTGGACGATGTAACGATGAAGGGCGCCCGTGGCGTTCTGATTAACATCACCGGCGGGGCTGACATGACCCTGTTCGAGGTCGATGAAGCCGCGAACCGTATCCGCGATGAAGTCGATCCCGACGCCAATATCATCTTTGGCTCGACCTTCGACAATTCGATCGAAGGGCTGATCAGGGTTTCTGTCGTCGCCACCGGTATCGAAGCGATGGAAAACACCGAACACCGGCCGCTGCCGGTGGGTCTCACGCGCGCTGTTGCGGCACAGGTCAAGGTCGAAGCCCCCGCCAGGGCCCCGGCGGAACCGGAACAGATCGTCGAAGTCGTCGCCGAAACGGTCACGGAAATCGAGCCGGTTGCAGAGCCGGAAGCCCCGATGCAGCAGGAAGCGGAAACGATCCAGCCCATTGCGGCCGTGCCCGTGGCCGAAACTGCGCCTGAAGAGCCAAAACCCGCCGTATCGGACAGGCAGGCCTTCATACCGCCGCGCCCCATTCGTCCGGGCGATGCAACAAGCAGTCAGGACAAGGCGGAACCCTTTGCCGCTGCCGCTATGGAAAATGCCCGTAGCGAACCGCCGCAGGAACGCCGCAGGGGTCTTTCACTGTTCGAAAGAATGACCGGTAGCGGTCGCCCTCAGAAACCCAAGGCGGAAGAGCCCCGGCTGTCGAGTTCAGCGCCCAATCCCGCACCCGCGGCACCGACCGCGCCTGCATCGCGTGATATCGGCGGTCAGCCCAGTCTCAACGGGCTCGATTCGGCAAATTCCGCCGCGCCATCGGCGGCAGAAGAGGAGATGCTGGAAATACCAGCTTTCCTGCGCCGACAGGCAAACTAAAACCTCTCGAAAAAACGGTGTGATATCAGATAGTTACGTGGCCGCGCAGAATGCGCGGCTACGTAACAATCCGTAACAAAGTGTGATTTGAGATACGCGGATACCATTGTTACATCATCGTTTAGGTTAATACGTTTAAAAAACACTGTTTGATCAAGCTGGTAGAGAATAAACCGGCAATCGGTTGGATAGCGTTTCATGAGAGGGGTCTCCATAGAATGGAGGAACTTGCGAAGCTGACGGCAGCGTCCTGGCAACGAACTGTACGGAATAGCGTAAGCTGCTCCGGCATCGGCCTGCATAGTGGCACCGTTGTAACGCTGCATATCCATCCCGCCCCCATCGATAGCGGGATCCTGTTTCGTCGCACCGACCTTTCAACCGAAGTTTCCCATATACCGGCGCATTATGACTATATCGGGGCAACGAAGCTTTGCACGACCCTGGTCAATGAACATGGCGCCAGCATCGCCACGGTGGAACACCTGATGGCAGCTCTCGCCGGATGCGCAATCGACAATGCAATCATCGACGTGGATGGCCCCGAAATACCTGTCATGGATGGCAGTGCCGAGCCCTTTGTCGCGCTGATCGAGAAATCTGGCATTGTTCAGCAGGATGCGCCGCGCCACATGATTCAGGTTCTGCACCCTGTTACAGTGCGGGATGGCGACAGTATTGCAACGCTTGAGCCCTATAACGGCTTTTCCATCGTCCTTGATATCGAATTCGGTAGTGCGGCGATCGGACACCAGGGTATCGACCTCGAAATGACCGATACCGCGTTCAAGACGGATATTTGCCGGGCCCGGACCTTCGGGTTTCTGCATGAAGTTCAGGCCATGGTCAAAGCGGGCTTCGGTCGCGGCGGCTCACTCGATAACGCGATCATCGTTGACGGTGACCGTGTGATGAATGAAGGCGGTTTGCGCTACAAGGATGAATTTGTCCGGCACAAGGTGCTGGATTGCGTTGGCGACATGTACCTGGCCGGCGGCCCGCTGCTTGGCCGGTTCCGGGGCGTAAAGTCCGGCCATGCAATGCATCATCTGCTGCTGCAGGCGCTTTTTGATCAGGATGCCGCGTGGACCACGGTTTCGATGGACCGCCGGGGCGGCACAAGCGCCCCTTCGTGGGACAATCGCGCGGTCGCCGCAAGCGCCTGAACCCAATATTAACACTGACGGTTCCTGTGGGAAATTCCCGCAGCCAGTGATATATTGTTGGTTATGAGCCATTCTATATATGCTGGGATTAAGCCCCTGATGATGTTCCTGCGGCGGATAGTTATCCTGTCGGCCTGTATTCTTGTCGGCGCCTGTGCGACGGAAGAAGAGGTCTATGTCGAGCAGTCGGTTGAACGACTGTACAATCTGGGCGTCGATGCCCTGCAGGGTGAAAGTTACAAGGATGCGATCGCTTCCTTTGACGAGGTTGAAAGACAGCACCCCTATTCCGTCTGGGCGACCAAGGCACAATTGATGTCCGCCTATGCATCCTATAAGCGGGATGATTACGATGAAGCCATTGTCGGTATCGAACGGTTTATTGAATTGCATCCCGGCAGCCAGGATGCGGCTTATGCCTATTATCTGAAGTCTCTTTGTTACTACGAACAGATTTCCGACGTCGGCCGGGACCAGAAGATGACGGAACTGTCTCTTGCCGCTCTGGGCGATGTGGTTCGCCGTTATCCCGAAAGCAAATATGGCCGCGATGCCCGTGCGAAACTGGATCTCGTGCATGACCATCTTGCCGGCAAGGAAATGGCTGTCGGGCGCTACTATCAGGAGCGGGGCGACTTCCTTGCGTCGATCAACCGCTACCGGGTCGTCCTGCGCGACTACCAGACGACGACGCATGTCCCGGAAGCCCTGCTGCGCCTGACCGAAAATTATCTGGCACTTGGTATTACCGACGAGGCCCAGATGGCGGCTGCGGTACTTGGGCATAATTTTCCCGGCAGTGACTGGTACGAAGACAGTTATGCACTGCTCGAAAAAGGCAACCTGCAACCAGCAGTTAAGGAAGGATCCTGGCTCAGTTGGATGTGGGACTGGACGAACTAAACCGTCAATGTTGACGACCCTCAGCATTCGCAATGTCGTTCTGATCGAGAAACTCGATCTGACCTTCAATAAGGGCCTGTGTGTTTTTACCGGTGAAACCGGTGCCGGGAAATCGATCCTGCTGGATGCGCTTGGCCTCGCAATCGGCGAACGCGCCGATACCAGCATGCTGCGTCAGGACGGTGGCGAAGCCGTCGTAACCGCCAGTTTCGAGATATCCCCCGGGCACCCCGCACTGGTCCTGCTGCAGGAGCGCGGCATTGAAGCGGAAGACACAATCATCCTGCGCCGCACCCTGAACGCATCGGGGCGAACCCGTGCATTCGTCAATGATCAGGCGACAAGCGCCGGGTTCCTGAAGCAGATCGGCGAATTGCTGATCGAGGTTCAGGGGCAGTTCGCACAACAGGGGTTGCTCGACCAAGCAACCCATCTGCCTTTGCTGGACCAATTCGGCCAGCTTGCCGATCAGGCCCGTGCGGTTGCAGATTCCTGCCGTACCTGGCGTGAGGCCCTCACGGCACTGGAAAAAGCGAAAGCCGAATCCGAGCAGGCCCGCCAGGATGAAGATTACCTGCGCCATGCACTGGAAGAACTCGATGACTTCGACCCGCAACCGGACGAGGATTCAGAGCTCAGCAGCGAGCGCCGGCGCCTCATGCAAGCCAGCCAGCTGGTCGATGCCGTCAAAGCCGCGAAATCGGACATGCGGCCCCGCACACCGGTAACGGATTCCCTGCGCAATGCGCTTCGCCGACTGGAGCGAGCGGCTGAATCCGCAGATGGCCAGTTCGACGAGGCTGTCGCCGCCCTTGATCGGGCGCTGGATGAAGTCGAAGCGGCATCGGATGTGCTGGACGCTGCTGCCCTGTCCATCGAAATTGACGATTCACGGCTGAACATGGCTGAGGAACGCCTGTTTGCCTTGCGCGAACTCGCCCGCAAGCATCGGGTGGATACAAGTGCGCTACCTGCCTTGCGCCAACAGATGCGGGACCGTCTCGCCCTGATTGACAATCAGACAGAAGCCGTTGCGGCCCTGATGGAAACCGTCGCCAAAACGCGTGAAACATACCTGACACTGGCGGAAAAACTCAGCAAGGCGCGGGCAAAAACCGCGACCGGCCTGGACGCCGCTGTACAGGCCGAACTGACGCCCCTGAAACTGGAACGGGCGATTTTCACCACGCAACTGGATCGTCTGCCGGAGGCAAACTGGAACGAGGGCGGCGTCGACCGGGCCAGCTTCACCGTTGCCACCAACCCCGGCGAACCCGGTGGCCCGATCAGTCGCGTCGCATCAGGCGGCGAACTGTCCCGCTTCATGCTGGCAATCAAGGTCGTCCTTGCGACAATGGGCACGCAGCCATCCCTGGTATTCGACGAAGTCGACAGCGGTATTGGCGGCGCCACGGCACATGCGGTCGGCGAGCGCCTGCGACGGCTGGCCGATCACTTGCAGGTCCTCGTCGTCACCCATTCCCCCCAGGTTGCCGCCCGAGGCGCAGATCATCTGCGCGTCCATAAAGCGGCCTCTGGAGACAGGGTCGTCACCGGCGTTCAACGCCTTTCCGATGATGATCGTCATGAAGAACTGGCCCGCATGCTGTCCGGTGCGTCCGTAACCGACGAAGCCCGTGCGGCGGCAAAACGCCTGATGGATGGCAACGTATCGTGACCGACCAAAACCTTGTTCCCATTGCCGAATTGACTCCTGAATCTGCAGCAGCAGAACTGCAACGCCTGTCTGCGGAAATCGCGAAGCATGACCAACTCTATCACCAGCAGGATGCACCGGAAGTTTCCGATGCCGCATACGACGCATTGCGTCAGCGGAACGACGCCATAGAACAACGTTTCCCCGACCTGGTTCGCACCGACAGCCCCAGCATCAAGGTTGGGGCGGCGCCCGCATCCGGCTTCGCCAAGGTTACCCATGCCCAGCCGATGCTTTCGCTGGCCAACGCATTCGACCGGGACGATGTGAATGAATTCGCCGCCCGTATCCGCCGTTTTCTCAACCTGCCCGAAACAGAAACCCTGGAATTGGTCGCGGAGCCGAAGATCGACGGGTTGTCCGCCTCGCTTCGATACGAGAACCGAAAGCTCGTCACGGGCGCAACCCGTGGCGACGGTGCCGTCGGAGAGGATATCACCGCCAACCTGCGCACCGTTGCCGACATCCCCCAAACACTTCCCGACGATGCCCCGGACGTATTCGAAGTGCGCGGTGAAGTCTATATGCGGCGCGACGAATTTTTTGCCCTGAACCAAAGACAGGAAGAAGCCGGCAACAAGGTGTTCGCCAATCCGCGCAATGCGGCAGCCGGCAGCCTGCGGCAACTTGATTCCAGGATTACTGCCAGCCGGCCCCTGCATTTTTTCGCATACTCCACCGGGGAGACCAGCGCGCCGGTCGCGCAATCCCACTGGGATTTTCTAGCCCGGCTGAAAGACTGGGGATTTACCGTCAATCCATTGTCCCGGCGCTGCGCCGATGCAGATGCCGCCCTGGCACTCTATGAAGAAGTCGCCACCGCGCGCGCCGGACTGCCCTATGACATTGACGGGATCGTCTACAAGGTTAACCGGCTGGACTGGCAATCTCGACTTGGCATGGTCAGTCGTGCCCCCCGCTGGGCCATCGCCCACAAATTCGCCGCCGAGCAGGCGCAAACGCTGTTACACCGGATTTCAATCCAGGTCGGCCGCACAGGGGCACTGACCCCGGTGGCAGAACTGGAACCCATCACGGTGGGCGGCGTCGTCGTCAGCCGCGCGACCCTGCACAATGCGGACGAAATCGCACGCAAGGATATCCGCCAGGGTGATACTGTCATTATCCAGCGTGCGGGCGATGTCATTCCGCAGGTCGTCTCGGTCGTCATAGACAAGCGGCCGGCGGGCTCGCAACCTTATGAATTTCCAACCCATTGCCCGGAATGCGGCAGTATCGTCGCGCAGGAGGAAGACGAGGTCGTCCGTCGCTGCACCGGTGGCCTGGTCTGCCCCGCACAATCGCTGGAGAAGCTGAAACATTTCGTCAGCCGCAACGCATTTGATATCGAAGGCCTGGGCAGCAAAAGTATCGAGGCTTTCAGCACCGATGGCCTGATCGTGACACCCGCCGATATATTTCGGCTGAAGGACCGGCAGACGGAATTCGCCAAACGGGAAGGCTGGGGCGAACAATCCCTGAGGAATCTGCTCGCTTCCATCGAAGCACGCCGGACAATCTCCCTCGACCGGTTCATTTTCGCGCTCGGCGTGCGTCAGGTGGGGCAAGCCAATGCAAGACTGCTGGCGCGAAACTATGGGACCTTCGATGCCTTCCGGGCCGCGATGATCGCCGCACGGGACACGGAGTCCGAAGCCTATGCGACCCTGATCGGGATCGATGGCGTCGGGCCGTCGGTCGCCACCGATCTGATTGCGTTCTTTGCGGAGCAGCATAATGAAACGGTGCTGGATGACCTTGCCGATCAATTGACGATCGAAGATTTCGTTCAGGCGGAATCCGATTCACCAATCGCCGGAAAGACCGTCGTCTTTACCGGGACACTGGAGCGAATGACCCGCAACGAGGCCAAGGCGCGCGCGGAATCAATGGGGGCAAAAGTGTCCGGCTCCGTCTCCGCCAAAACCGACTATGTGGTCGCGGGCCCCGGTGCCGGGTCAAAAGCGAAGAAAGCCGCCGAACTGAACGTCGCGCTGCTGAGCGAAGACGAATGGTTGAGTATGACAGGCGGGCCGCCACAGTGACGGAGCAGACCGTCACCATCGAAAATGTCCGCGATGCGGCCCGGCGTATCAGTGGCCATGTCCGGCACACCCCTGTTATCGAAGCCGTCGCGCCTATGGAAGCCATGCCATGCGAACGGCTGGACCTGAAGCTGGAATGCCTGCAGGTAACCGGATCGTTCAAGCCACGCGGCGCCATATCCCGCCTTTCCCTTCTGGCAGATGACGATCGGCAATCAGGCCTGGTAACCGCTTCGGGTGGCAACCATGGGCTGGCCGTCGCTTATGCGGGCTGGTCGGCCGGTATACCGGCTACCGTCTATGTGCCGCGCAGCACACCCCAATCAAAGATCGCACGGATCGAGGCCTGGAAAGCACAGGTGCTTGTGGAAGGCGACGTCTGGGACGACGCCAACGCCGCGGCACAGGATGCTGCCCGCAAATCCGGTGCTGCCTATATTCACCCGTTTGCCGATAGCGCGGTCATCGCCGGTCAGGGTACCATCGGGCTGGAAATACTGGATCAGACACCGGATATCGATACGGTCATTGTCGCCATTGGCGGCGGTGGATTGATCGCTGGTGTCGCGGCCACCATCAAGGCCTTGCGTCCCGACATCCGCGTCATCGGCGTCGAACCGGAAGGTGCCCCGACACATTTTGAAAGCCGCCGGGCAGGCAAATTAGTTACGCTTGGCGAAATCACAACGGTCGCCGGCACGCTGGCGCCACGCCGCAGCGAAGCGATCAATTTCGACATCATTTCTCAATTTGTTGACGATATTGTCCTGGTGAACGATGACGAGATGCGTACGGCGGCGCGTTGGCTGTGGTTTGAAATGGCAATCGCCGCCGAACTGAGCGGCGCTGCGGCACTGGCGGCGCTTCGTGGCGGCAAAATTCAGGGCCGCCATGTCTGCGCCCTGGTGTGCGGCGCCGGCACAGACGGTCAGTGATAAGGGAGAAAAGCTGTATGTTCACATCCAGGGTTACGGTCGGAATTGCGTTGCTTGTCATGGGTATCCTGGGCGCCCCGCAAGCAATGGCACAGTCCAGTACCAGCATCCTGCGCTATGACGACAAGGGACGGGTTATCAGCCGGGAAGAGACAAAACCGGTTCCCGCGCCAGCCGCAAAGACACCACAATCGAAGCCCCGGCCCCCCGGGACGGTTCGAGAAGAGCCAACGTCGCCCGACACGGACGATGCGGACGCCTATGAACCGGGTGAAGTCGTCGTTGTCGACCCGCCGCCGGGATTCATGCGCGCCATGCGTCAGGAAGGGTTCGCGCTGATAGAGCGAATTGAACTTGAAGCGCTGCAAATGACTGTCATGAGGTTGCGTACCCCAGCGGGGGTCACGGTGCCACAAGCGCTGGAGTCAATTCACGCCCGCTATCCGACTGTCGTGTCCGGTGCCAATCACCTGTTTCGTCCCGGCGCAGGCGCTGTCGACCAGGAGGGCAATTACGGCCGCCAGACCTTTGGCTGGGGTGACGTGGCGGAAACATGTGGTGCAGGCCTTCGAATTGGCATGATCGACACGCTCACGGACCTGAAGCACCCAGCGCTGCGCGGTAAGAATATCGCCCGCCGCTCCTTCCTTCCCAAGAAAACGCGGGCGGGCAAGGCCGATCACGGTACCGGCGTGGCCGCCATTCTGGTCGGAAGCGACGGTGGTGGCCAGTGGAACGGGTTGCTGCCCGGCGCGGCGCTTTATGCCGCCAATATTTTTTCCGCAACTCGAGATGGCGGCATCAAAGCCAGCCTGGGATCGATGATGAAGGCGCTGGACTGGTTAGCCACCAAGAAGGTGCAAGTGATCAACATCAGCCTGGCCGGATCGGAAAACAAGGTCCTCTCGCTGCTTATGGAGCGGACATCGGCCAAGGGAATCGTTGTCGTTGCTGCTGCGGGCAATGGCGGCGCCAAAGCCAAACCCGCCTTCCCGGCAGCGCATCCCAAGGTGCTGGCCGTTACCGCGATCGACCAGAAACTGGCCCCGTACAGCCACGCCAACCAGGGTAATTATATCGATTTCGCGGCCCCCGGAGTCGCCCTCTGGACGGCAATAAATGGCGGCGGCGGCTTGCAAAGCGGCACATCTTTTGCCGCACCATTCATCTCCGCGGCGGTCGCCCTAAAAATTTCCGGTGGCGCCAGTCCCGATGCAGCCTCGCTGCGGCGCGTATTGCGGCAGATCGCAAAGGATCTGGGAACCCCCGGTCGTGATGCTGTTTTCGGCTGGGGACTGGTCCGGGTGCGACCCGACTGCTGAAGACGCAGGGCCGTTCAATGGCAACGTGATCCGGACGGTCGTACCCTGATCAACATCGCTTTCAATTTTAAGACTGCCACGGTGCAGGACAACCAGCGCATCCACGATAGCTAGACCAAGCCCCGTCCCTTCCTTGGCCTTCAACGGGCTTTGCGAGCCCCGCTCAAAAGGTCGGGTAATATCGGGCAGAATATCCGCCGGAATACCAATACCGTTATCCGATATCGATAATTGCACCTTGTCCGACACCAACGACACGTCGATTTCGATACAGCCGCCGGACGGCGTGAACTTTACCGCATTGCCCAGAAGATTGATGAGTATCTGCTTTATCGCGCGGCGGTCGGCAACGAATTCCGGCAGACCGTCAGGCAGGTTCGAATGCAATGAAATACCGGCATCCATCGCCTGGGCCCAAACAACCTGAAGCGATTCATCAATCACCTCACGGAAGTTCAGCCGTGACCAGTTCAGGGTATGCTCACCAGCCTCAATCGTCGACACATCAAGTATATCACTAACAATTTCCAGCAGATGTTCCGCACTTTTGCGGATACCGTGAATGTATTCGGCATAGCGCTTGTCACCCAGCGGGCCAAAAAACTCCGTGTCCATCAACTCCGAAAAACCGAGTATCGCGTTTAGCGGCGTTCTAATTTCATGGCTCATCGTCGCCAGAAAATTGGACTTTGCCTGGTTGGCGCTTTCCGCCCGGTATCGTTCGTGCAGCAATTCCTCTTCGATTTTCTTCAGCTCGGTAATGTCCTGAATGATCCCGAACATATGGGAAATTGAACCGTCCGTTTTGTAATAAGGCCTACCCTGACCGCGAATGATGCGGGTTTCCCCATCCGACCGCAGCACACGATACAGGAAGTCATACGGCTTGTTCTCTGCAATAGAGACCTTCCGACGTTCCAGTATTTCCGCCCGGTCGTCGGGATGCATAATGCCAAAAACCTCATCAATGTGCCGCAAACCATGTTCCGGCGGGAGCCCAAGGATCTCACACAGCATGTCGGAACCTTGAACTTCAAATGTTTGCATATCGATGCGCCAATGCCCGACACGCCCGATACGTTGCGCTTCATGAAGCTGTTTTTCTCTATCACGTAATGCGTTTTCCGCCTGCACCCGCTCGGAAATATCCTTCACCGTGCCGATTGTCACCGGGCTACCATTTTTCAACCGCGACAGACGAATATTGAGCAGCACGTGAATTTCCGTCACGCCGTTCCGGTTCAGGTATTTGGCTTGATACGCGTTCGGTACTTTTTCGCCACGCAATCTCATTGCCGAAATTTCACGTGCCATATCCCGGTATTCCGGCGCAACCACATCCAGGATCGGCCGGCCCGTCAGTTCGGCAACGGTGTAGCCCAGCATATCCGCGAGCGCCTGGTTGACGAAAATAAACCGGGACTGCTCGACCATGTACAGACCATCCTGCATCTGTTCAAGCAGCAGACGATGCAGCTCATCACGATCACCGAGAATATCCCCGATATCCTGACGATCCATCACTTCAGGAATACTCATCGTACCGCCACCATGCGGCAGAAAGGGAATACAGCGGAATGGGTAACAAAACGGAGCATGCGGGTCAGCTCATTCGATAACGATACGCGGAAACGCTTTATGCGACTTCCAACACCATACCCTGATACTACTTAATGTAGCGTTAATGCCTTGTTCACCATGAAAAATATTAGTGAATCAGGTAAGTAGCGCATTCCACTACCCTGATAACGGCCGAGTCGTAGCCATCAGCCATTCTTTCGCATGACCGTCGAGTTCCGGGCCCAGCATTTCGCAAACCCGCATATGATAGGCATCCAGCCAGGCAATTTCCGGCGGCGTCAAAAGACCCGCATCGACCAGGTTCAAATCGATGGGCGCAAGGGTAAGGGTTTCGAATTCGAGCATGCTGCGTTCCGCATCGGCAAGCGCCGCACAGGGAATAACCGTCACCAGGTTTTCGATACGAATGCCGTATTCGCCTGTTTTGTAATATCCGGGCTCATTGGAAACGATCATGCCCGGCTGCAGGGCTACGCTGCTTGGCGCCTTTGAAATTCGGTGCGGCCCTTCATGGACGCTGAGATAACTGCCGACCCCGTGTCCCGTACCATGATCAAAATCCAGTCCGGCATCCCACAAATGCTGCCGCGCCAGTAGGTCAAGCTGGGCGCCGGTCGTTCCCATCGGGAACCGCGCCCGTGCGATACCGATATGTCCTTTCAGCACCCGCGTGAACCTATCCCGCATTTCGGCGGTTGGCTCGCCGACGGCAATTGTGCGGGTGACGTCGGTGGTCCCGTCCAGGTATTGCGCGCCTGAATCGACCAGAAACAGCTCGCCACGCTGCATGACCCGGTCACTTCCCGGCGTGACCCGGTAATGCACAATTGCGCCATTGGCGCCGGACCCCGAAATTGTGTCAAAGCTGAGGTCACGGATCAGCGCATCGCCAAATCGGCATTCGGCCAACCTGTCCGCTGCCGCCATTTCTGACAATGTCCCGGTTGGCGCCTTTTCCGCGAACCAGGCCAGGAACTGCGTCAACGCTGCGCCATCGCGCTCATGCGCCGCGCGGCTTCCCGCAATCTCAACCGGATTCTTGCATGCCTTGGGCAGGGCGCAGGGATCATCACCGCGCGATATCACCGCGCCGCCATCATGTAACTGATCGAAAACAAATCCCGCAGCGCTGCCGGGATCGACCCGGACAGAACGTCCCTTCATACCTGCCAGTGACGCCGGAAATTCGGCAACATCGCTAACGGAAACACCATTACCAAGATGCGCACCCAGCCCCGGCGCCAGCTTGCGGGTATCCGCGAACAAATCAACCGCACCATCGCCATGCAGAATGGCAAACGACAATGGCATCGGCGCCCTTGGCACGTCGCCACCACGGATATTCAGCAGCCAAGCAATCGAATCCGGTGCCGTCAGCACGGCCGCGTCGCAGCCGGCCGATGTCAGTGAGGCGGCAATTTCCTGGCGTTTCTCGGAAGAAGCCTTTCCGGCATATACATCCTCATGAACAACAATAGGCGCGATCGGTGGCGCCGGCTGATCAGGCCAAACCGCATCAACCGGATTGTCGGGCACCGCCTGCAATACACCCCCCGCCTTTTCGGTTGCGCGGCGAAACGCGTTCAGCGCCGATTCAGCATGCAGCCAGGAATCGTAACCAAGCGTCGCGCCCTTCGGTAAATTTCTGGCAATCCACGCTGCCGGCGGCGTATCCGCGAGCGGTACAGGCTCGATGATGCCCGTGTCCACTTCATTGCCGACCTGCAATGTATACCGCCCATCAATGAATATCGCGGCCCTGTCGCGCAGGACGATAGCCAGGCCAGCCGATCCGGAAAAGCCGGTCAGCCAACGCAGTCGTTCATCATGCGGTGGCACATACTCTCCCTGATGCGCATCGGTCCGCGGCACAATGAAACCATCCAGCCCGCGCCGGACCAACTCCGTTCGCAATGCCGCCAACCGCTCCGCAGGGGCCGGTCCCTCGACCAGGCCGCCATCGCCGGCCACTGTCGCTTTCAGCGCCATCAACTGGGACCGCAAAGCCGCGTCGGCGCTGGGTGCAATCAGGTCGACCCACCCGTCCGGCCGCCACCCCGTCGGCGCCCCCGCGACCCCGGCGACAAGTGAACGCACAGCCTCGAAACTCATCGACACGCCGGCCGCGGACAGGCGCTCAGCCAATGCCGAATCACCCTCATAACTCACTGTCGTTTGCATCGTCATCCCAGCGTCCCTCTCCATTAAAACGGGCACCTTGCGGTTTGGAACAGCCACCCGAACTGGGGTAACGGCCCGTTAATGCTGCCATGCAAAAAATTCATTGCTGCAATGCAATATTTTTTACTGACATTCGAATTTTATTAGCGTACATATCAATCAAGAGAACGGCCAATGAAACATCAAGACCTTGATAAAGAAAGGGAATAACAATGGCCACGATGACATATACAGACCGGCACGTTTCCGGTGCGAACGAATTTTTTACCGGTATCCTGCGCAAAGCAGTTGATATCCTCACGAATATTGCCGAACGCCGCATCTTGCGCGACCTGTCCACTCTGGATGCACAGACGCTGAATGATCTGGGATTGCGGCGCGAACAGCTCTCCGCCAACGAGGGTGCGACATACGAAATTCTTGCGCATCGCGAAATCGGTGATCCCGGCTACAGGATCGCCCGCAAGTAATCGAACCGGTCCGGTACTATCCTCCCCCCTGGTACCGGACCCTGCGCCGCCTGTCGACGCTCATCGCGTGACAACAAGCGGAGCTGACCGTCAATACTTTTCGCCGGACCAGGCGTGATTCATGACGACGGCAGGCGGCGCGCTTCTTCTCAAAATTTATAAGCTGATTTTGTTGTCGCCCTGGAAACAGGGCGCTGCGGCACTTTACGTGGTTAACAGGGCTTATCTATGTTGCTATGCACAATTCGCATCGCTGCAATGCAATATTTCCACTGGAAATTCCGCCAAAAGCATTTAAGTATTATTCAAAGACAGAGGCCAGAAAACATTTAAGCCGTTGTTTAGAAAGGACTACTGATCATGGCGAATATCACGATCAACGAAACACAGCCGCATTCTGTCGACAACATCCTGTCCAGAACTCTCAAGCTCATCAGCACCTTTTTTGCCGGTGCACCGGTACGCAAATCGGTCGATGTGTCTGCAATGAACGCCCACACGCTCTCCGATATCGGCATCCGTCGCGAGCAATTGGCACCGAATTTCAGCAGGTTCAGTGACGACGACCAGAAGTTTTACTGGACGTCCTGACTGCGAACAGCCCGGCACTATCCTCCCCCCTGGTGCCGGGCTGTACATATTCCGCGGCGTCTATCGCGAGACGATAAGCGTATGCCAGCCGTCAATGGGGATCCGCCGAACCAGGCGCATACCCTGGCGGCGAAAAGCGGCAAAGACTTCCTTTTCCTGATGCGACAGCAGACCTGACAGGATACAGACGCCCCCCGGCGCAAGGTGCCGGCGAATGGCGTAGGACAGGCCGACGAGCGGCCGCGCCAGTATATTGGCGATAATCAGATCATAGGGCGCATTATTGCGCAGTTGCGGTGCAGCAAAACCATTGCTGCGTACCGTCTGAACCAGTCCGGAGAGGCGGTTTAGCCGGGCATTTTCCCGCGCAACCACAACAGATTGCGGATCGATATCCGCCGCCGTCACCTGTACGCGCCAGGTTTTGGCCGCCGCCATCGACAAAATGCCGGACCCGCAGCCAAGGTCCAGCGGATTTACAAAGCGGCGCGCGCGCGCCAGCCCATCCATCGCCAACAGGCAGCCCTTTGTCGTTGCATGCTCCCCCGTCCCGAAGGCGGCACCGGCATCGACCATGATCGGATAGGAACCGTAAGGCACAGGCCCGTCGAAATGCGACGGGTGGATAAAATAACGCCCCGCGCGAAGCGGCTGAAAGGAACGCTGCGTTTCCGCAACCCAGTCGGTAACCGGCAAGGGCAGACATATGACATCGGGCTCAACGATACCGGCGCGGGATGCCGCAATTGCCACTGCTGCGGTCAGCGCCTCCTGTGTCGGTGGCACCAGCGTATAGCCTTCAACCCGCCACAGCACATGCTCCTCTACTTCGAAGGAAACCAGCGCTGTACAGAAAGGTTCGAACGCCTGCACGAAGAATTCCGACGCATGCGGCGGCACGAAAACCTCGACTTTCCAACCATCGGCTGTCGGAAGCATGTTACGGCCGGGATACAAAAGCGGCGACGACGCGTTTTTCGCCCGCCTTGTCGAAAGCTATCGTCAGTTTATCGCCGTCCACTTCCCGAATTCTCCCCATGCCAAATTTCTGGTGGAAGCAGCGTTCACCAACCGAAAAACTGCTGTCATCACCCGCGACCGTATAGGCGGTTGATTCAATTAATTTCGCGCCCTTGCCGCGCTCCTGATAGCGTTTCCAACCGGGGCCGCCCTCGGTCGATGTATTCCGCAGGCCACCAAACCCGAACCCACTGCCCGAATCCGATAATCCGTCGCCGCGCGTGCCGCCATACAGGCCCGACTCCGTCGCAACCTCGACGCATTCGGGCGGCAATTCGTCGATGAAACGGGACGGAATGGCGCTGCGCCACTGGTTGTAGACCCGGCGGCTGGCCGCATGCGTAATACGTACCCGCTTGCGCGCCCGCGTTATGCCGACATAGGCCAGGCGGCGCTCCTCCTCCAGTCCCGCAGCACCGCTTTCATCGATGGCGCGCTGATGGGGAAACAATTCTTCTTCCCAGCCAGGCAGGAATACGGTTTCAAACTCCAGCCCCTTGGCGCTGTGCAGGGTCATCAGGTTGACCATGTCCTCGCCGGCGGATTCGGTATTTTCCATCACCAGGCTGACATGCTCCAGGAAGCCTTCGAGATTCTCGAAATCCTCCATCGCCGGCAGCAGTTCCTTCAGGTTTTCCAGCTTGCCCGGCGCTTCCGGTTTTTTGCTGGTCATCCACATTTCGGTATAGCCGGATTCATCCAGCACCGTTGCCGCCAGTTCAGCATGCGGAATGCCATCCGACATCTGCCGCCACCGGCGAAAATCTTCCAGGATCGCCGACAACTTCTTTTTCGCCGCCGGGCGCAACTCATCGGTTTCGACCAGCCGCAACCCCGCCGTAAACAGCGAGCATCCCTCGATCCGGGCCAAGCCATGCATCGCCTGCAGCGTTGTTTTACCAACCCCGCGCGCGGGCTTGTTGATAATGCGCTCCAGCGCCAGGTCGTCGTCTGGCTGGTGGATCAGCCGCAGATAGGCGAGCGAGTCGCGGATTTCCTCGCGTTCATAAAACCGGGCACCGCCGATCACCCGATAGGGGATCGCGAGCGTCATGAGACGGTCTTCAAACTCCCGGGTCTGAAACCCGGCCCGGACCAGAATGGCGATCTGATCGAGCTGATGCTTTTTGCGGTGCAGTGTTTCGATTTCCTCGCCCACATAGCGGGCTTCTTCTTCGCCATCCCAGACACCGCGGACGATGATTTTTTCGCCGTCTTCCATCTCGGTCCACAACGTCTTGCCGAGCCGGCCTTCGTTATGCGCAATCAACCCCGATGCGGCAGCCAGAATATGGGGCGTCGAACGGTAATTGCGTTCCAGCCGCACGACCTTCGCGCCCGGAAAGTCCTCCTCGAAGCGCAGAATATTGCCGACTTCCGCCCCACGCCAACCGTAGATCGACTGGTCATCATCACCGACACAGCAAATATTCCGATGCCCCTGTGCCAGCAGGCGCAGCCACAGATACTGGGCCACATTCGCATCCTGATATTCATCCACCAGGATATAGCGGAACAGCCGCTGGTAATCGGCGACAACATCGGGGTTATTCGTGAACAAAGTCAGGCAGTGCAGCAGCAGGTCACCGAAATCAGCGGCATTCAGCACGAGCAGCCGTTCCTGATAATCCTTGTAGAGCTTGATGGCACGGCCGTTGGCGAATTCCCCGGAATCGCCGGCAGGAACCTTGTCCGGGGTCAGGCCGCGATCCTTCCAGCGCTGGATAATTCCCGACAGCACCCGCGCGGGCCAGCGTTTCTCGTCGATGTTCTCCGCTTCCATGAGCTGCTTCAGCAGCCGGATCTGGTCGTCCATGTCGAGAATCGTGAAATTCGACTTGAGCCCGATCAATTCCGCATGGCGCCGCAGAATACGCACGCCCAGCGCATGAAACGTCCCCAACCACATGCCCTCGGTCGCGGGACCGACAAGGCTCCCGACACGTTCGCGCATTTCATGGGCCGCACGATTGGTGAATGTAACCGCCAGTATCTGATAGGGCCGGGCGCGGTTCGTATACATGATCTGCGCCAGACGCGTGGTCAGTACCCGGGTCTTGCCGGTCCCCGCACCGGCGAGCACCAGCACCGGTCCGTCCATCGCCTCAACTGCCTCGCGCTGCGACTCGTTCAGCGACTCGACCCAGGGCGGCGTCCGCTGGACGACGGCGGGCGCCGGCTCCTCGAAATCGAGCGGGTCGCTGGCAAAGGGATCGGTCATTGGATCAAAGATCTCGTCGGGAGTGAAAGCTGTACTACTAGATATAAGGCACAATACCCCGACGGAAAACACGGAAAGCCGTCCCACTGCCGCATCACATGGGATATCACCGGTTTCAGCCGATGTCTGCGACCCCGCCGCAGCGAACCGCCGCCATATAGTCGGCCAAACCAAAGGATCGGCATGCGGAACGCACCGATTCGGCGGCATTGCGCCAGATTTAGCGGCAACCGTCGACAGACGTCAGGCTGTCACAACCAGCGGGCAACCTCTTGTCGGGTGGGCGATTACACTGGCGGCAACGTCATAAACCGCCTCTATCGTATCGGGCCGAATGACGGCACGCGGTGTGCCTTCGGCATGAACGCGCCCTGCTTTCAGCATGCAGATACGGTCGGCGTACATGGCCGCAAGGTTCAGGTCGTGCAGGATCGCGACGACCCCCGCGCCGTTTTCCGCCAGCCGACGCGCAATTTCCAGCGTCGCATGCTGATGGGCCAGGTCAAGACTTGCCGTCGGCTCGTCAAGCAGCAGGTAACGTTCCTGTTTGGGGACGTCCTCCGCCGCCCATATCTGTGCCAGCGCCCGCGCCAGGTGAACCCGTTGGCGCTCACCACCGGACAACGTCGTATAGATCCGGTGTTCCAGGTGGTCGGTACCGCTTTCCCGCAATGCCGCGCGAACGATGGTAAGGTCGCGCTCCAGGCTGGAATTTCGGGCATGGGGACTGCGCCCCATCAACACCACTTCCTGTACCGGAAAGGGAAAAGAGAGGCTTGAATATTGCGGCAGCACTGCGCGAAGGCGTGCCAGGTCACCGCGCGCCCAGGATGACAGCGATGTACCGGAAAGGGTGACATTACCACGATCCGGTTTCAACGCCCCGGTCAGCACATTCATCAGCGTCGATTTTCCCGCGCCATTCGGCCCCAGAACAGCCGTGACTTCCCCCGGCATGACCAGCAGGGACACATCGTCCAGAATCCGGTTGCCGCCGATTGAAATACCGATGCCACTTGCCGCCAGCATCACCAGCCCCCGTCAACACGCCGCCGCGACAGCAGCCACAGAAAAAACGGCCCGCCGACACAGGCCGTTACGATGCCGATCGGTAATTCCGCCGGTAAAACGATGTGGCGTGACACCAGATCGGCGATCAGCACGAGTGAAGCGCCCAGCAAGGCGGAGGCCGGCAGCAAGATCACATGGTTCGGCCCGATCAGGAGCCGAATCAAATGCGGCACAACCAGCCCGACAAATCCGATGATTCCCGACACTGATACAGCAGCCCCGGTTCCCAGCGCCACCAGCAACACGGCGAAGCGCTTTTCGCGTTCAACATCATACCCAAGATGATGCGCTTCCGCTTCCCCCAGCAGCATCGCATTCAGAAAGCGGGCAAAGCCAGGCAAGAGGAAAACCGCCAAACCAACCAGCGGCGCCACGGGCAGCAGCTTTTCCCAGGTAATGCTTCCAAGGCTACCAAGCTGCCAGAAACTGAGATCCCGCAATTGCTGGTCATCGCTGATGAACACCAGGAACCCCATGCCAGCGGCGGCAATGGCGTTCACAGCCACACCACAAAGCAACATCGTCGAAACATCGGTTCGGCCGTCGCAATCCGCAACCCGGTACACCAGCAGCGTGCATCCCAAGCCGCCACAGAACGCCGCCAGCGGCAGCAACCAGGTCTGCGGCAGAAACGGCAGTGACGCCGCAGCGCCGCCGCCCAGGACGATTACCGCAACCGCAGCCAATGCCGCGCCCGACGAAACCCCGATCAATCCGGGATCGGCCAGCGGATTGCGGAACAACCCCTGCAATGTCGCGCCACATATCGCCAGCCCGGCCCCGACCAGGATTCCAAGGCAGACCCGGGGCAGACGAATTCCAATCAGTACCGATTGTTCGCGCGCCGTGAATCCCCAGGGCAACTCCAGCCCGATCAGATCCCCCAGTATGGCGAAGAACGCACCAGGCGATATCGAGACCGCGCCCTTGCCGACGGACAGCAGGATCGCAAACAGCAGGAACCCGGACAGCGACATCATCCACACCGTATTGCGGTACGGCCGCAGCGTCCCACGGGGAATGGCGGTGACACTCATCCGTCAGTCCGCCAGTTTCAGTTCCGGATGCAGCGCTTCCGCCAACCCCTGTACGGCTTGCGGCAGGCGCAGACTGAAGCCCAGCAACAACAACCCATCCATCGCAACAACGCGCCGCTCCGCGCCCGCCGGAGTCGCGGCGATTTCCGGAATTTGCAGCAGCACGTCCTGACCGCCAAGCAACCGCAGCGAGCGATGTGTCACCACGATGACATCAGGCGCCGCAGCAACCATCGCTTCGGGCGATAGCGGCTTATAGCCTTCGAAGTCGTCGACGATATTCTGCCCGCCCGCCATTTCAATGATACCGGCCGCTGCCGTATCCGTTCCGGCAACCAGCGGCGCACCGCCCTGCCCGACCGACAATACAAACATCACCCGCGGCCTATCGACCACCTTGGCAATCCGCGCGTTGAGCGCCGCCATCTCGGACCGCAGCTTCGTCGCAAGGGCCGCCCCTTTTTCCGGCACGCCCAGCACGCCGGAAACAAGGTCAATTTTCGTCATCACACCCTGCAGCGTCGGATCATCCGGCGCAATGACAATATTCAGTCCCGCCTCCCGCATCTGCGCCAGAATATCCGGCGGCCCGGCATCGCCACCGGCAATCATCACCGTCGGGTTCAGCGCGAGAATGGGTTCGCTGGCAAGCTGTCGCAAATAACCGACTTTCGGTTTCGACAGCACATCAGGCGGGTAATAACTGGTCGTATCGACCGCAACGATATCGTCAGCGAAGCCGAGCGCGTAGATAATTTCCGTAATCGCCCCATCGACGGATACGATCCTTTTCGCCGGCGCCCCGGTGGCCTGCGCGGCAAGCGCGCAGAACACAAGAACAAGCGAAACCCTGATCGCCGCAATCAAGCGTCGACCCCTTCCATTGATTCGGCAAGCGCCCGCCAGTCCATTCGCTCGGAAGAACCTTCGCCACGTTCACCGAACAGCCAGGCAATCTGTTGATCATCCTCGTTGTAAATTTCCAGCGACGTTACAATGCCGTCCTTTGTTGGCTTCCGCACAACCCAGGCCGAAGCAATGTGGTCTTCCCGCAAATGAAGGTTGAAGTCGGGGTCGAGGATATTGAACCACGGCCCGACATCACGCAGCGTCTTTACCGGACCGGTATGGATCTGAACGGCGCCGGGACTGCCGACGAAAATCATGATCGGAATTTCCTGGTCGGCGGCGGCCGTTACAGCGTTTCGGAATGATTTCACGTCAACGCGCCAGGCAAGTTCGGTACCAACCAGGCGCAATGCCTGAACCCGCCCTGCACCCAGCTCACCCAGCATGGCGTGGAAGTCATGCACATCCTTCAAAGCCAGCCAGCGATCCCGCAGAACTGTGGTGTCAATTTCGGAATCAGGCCGCGCCTCCGGTTCGGGGGGAACGGGCGTGACCGACATTTCCGCTGATTGGTCCGGCGACAGAAACCGCGCCACCAGAGCGTCAAACGCTTCCACGTTGCTGTCTTCCAGCAAATGCACCTTGTGAACCGCCATGCCATCCTGATCAAAGAACTGCAGGCTGCGGCGCGGCCCGCCGGCGCCTTCTTCCACGACAGCGAAACCGAAATGCCACCGGCCCAGGAACAGCCGAAGGTCGATATCATGGTTGAGAACCAACCCCATCTTTTCGCCAAAGATTGATATCTTGCCGAACGCGCCCTTCTTTTCATGCACGACATGTTCGTTACGCGTCAGCGCCATGATACGCCCCAATTCGGGCAGCGCCTGGATCAACTCACCCCAGGGGCCCTGCAGCCGCTGCACGCTCTCGCCGCAGCGGCAACCGAGAAGTTCACCTTCACTTACCTCCAATTTCTCCGCTGCATCACGCGCACGGATTTTTGGTTCGGCGTCTCGCAGAGCAAGCCATCTTGTCTTCAGGGGTGCCTGATTTTCGCGTTCGGCCAGGGTCGTTTCGGTCATCTCTCTCTCCTCAGTTCGGTAGCAGGGTTACATCTTGATCGCGTAGCGGATCGTCGCCTTCATATTCCGGCCCGCTTCCAGGGCACCGCCCGCGGTGCGCGAATAGGCGCGGTCGAAGACGTTATCGACGCCGACCAGCACACCGAGTCCCGCCGCGGGACCACCATCCAATGCCTGCCAGCTCGCATAGACATCGTTGAGGTCATAGGCATCGCGGATCTGGGTTGCGTCGGTTGTATTGTCAAAGCGGTTGGCATGCTGGTAACGCCAGCCCAGCCGCACCCCGATGTCGGGAAGCTTGTAGGCGAAATGCATCGTGAACTTGTCCGGCTGCAGGATGCCTAAAGGGGCGCCGGTTACTTCGTTGTCACCATCCATGCGGGCAAAACCGGTCTCGAACAACAAAGCGTCGTTTTCATAACTTGCCTCGATCTCGAAACCATCCAACTGTGCCTTGGCGACGTTCACACTCTGCGTCGTACCGTTACAGTTCGGCGGGAAACACGCGGGTGGCGCCGGCTGAACGACCTCGGTGTCGATGAAGTTTTCACCGTCAATCCAGTAGTGCGCCCCCTTCAATTGAAAGTGGTCGCGACGGGTAATGACATCGTCGAACCGCAGGCCGGCACCAGCCTCAAAAGTCTTGGTCGACTGGGGCTGCAACCCCGTATTCGGAATGAAACTGTTGACCCCGAACCCGGGTATTACGAAATGCGTGCCACTGGGGAACAGCTCGTTCAGGTTCGGTGCCCGGAACGCATTGGCGTAACTAGCGAACAACGACAACGGCTCAACCGGCCGAAGCTGCAACGCCAGCTTCGGCGAAACTTCATCCGAAGTGATTTCACCTGAATCACCATCAGACGTGTAGTAGTCGTAACGGATACCAGGCGTGATCGACGCCCCCATACCAGTGCCCAGAATTTCTTCGAAGTCGATCTGCCCCTGCATGAAGACACCGGCGAAGGTCGATTTCGCATTGGGAACGCCACCGCGTGCGGCGCCGTCAGTCGTGCCCTCCCCTGTATCGCGATAGCTTTCGACGCCGTAGGTCAGTGTCGTCAACGCGGTTTCGCTATGCTCAAAGCGGGTGCGATTATCAACCCGCGCACCAATCGTGTTCAGGATCCGGTCCTCGACCTGACCCGCCGGCCCGACACCCAGGCTGTCCAGCCGCGTTTCCTGCACATTGCTATCGACGTAATAGGCAATCGCGTCGAGATCGAGCCACTTGTTGGACGGGTCGTTATTCTTGTAGGCGAGGCGAAAATTGTCCGTCTGCACCTCTTTGTCGACGAGGTCGGTGCCGTTCGCCTGACCGTTATTGGGCTCGGTCGCGTCGTTCTGAAAACGTTGCCAGCTTGCTTCCAGCGTCTGATGCTCGGTGAGCTTTGCGGTTCCCTTCAACAGGCCGGAAATAATGTCATCATCGGCAACCAGCGATGAACCGTCGCCGAGCCGGTAATGATCCCCGGTCAACCAGGTGAGGCCGGCTACGGTTTCGAATTTCTCGGATGGCCGTGCTGCGCCGACGAAGCCGGCCGTCCATTCCTCGTTTGCATCCTGGTAGCCAACGCTGACCTCGCCGCCAAACCTGGTTCCCGGCGCCAGAAGATCGACCGCTTCGACCGTTCGCAGCTCGATCACACCGCCCGTTCCGCCACTGCCATACAAGGCGGAGCTGGAACCTTTCACGACCTCAACCCGACGCAGGAACAGGGGGTCGACGAACAGCTGACCGTCATGGCCGGAAATGAAATTCTGCCTCGCGCCATCCAGCAGCAGGATGACATCGGGGCCGGAAAACCCCCGGATACTGGGGACCTCGCCGGTCCGTCGCGGCCCGCCAAAGAAATCGACGCCGGGCACGGTACGCAGGATATCGTCCGGCGGTGTCGCCTGCCGGTCCTGGATACTGCGCCGGTCGCGAACCGTCACCATGCCGGGATATTCAAATGTCTCTATGGGGTTCTTGGTCGCAGTGACTGATACCGGCGGCACATAGCGCAGGCCTTTGTCACTGCCTGACGGCGCTGCATCCTGCGCCGATGCCAAACCGGCAGCGGCTGTCATTATCATGGCCGACACGGCCACCCTGATTACTGGAATCATCGATCCACCCTCTCATCGCGTGTTTTGTCTCCGGGCTGGCTGCCGAAACCGCGATGGGGTGGGTGGCTGGCTGGGATTATGAATTATTGGAAGCGTCCGGTTTTCCGGCGCCCCTTGGAACCTTATTTCGTCAGGATCAGCTTGCCCTTGCTTGTGCAACGCAGCAGGTAACGCTCACCGTCATGCTCGATCACGACTTCCCGTGCTTGCGCCAGAAGGTCGGCACTGCGCAAAACCCGCAAAGGGGGCTTTTCCTGAGTCTTCATCCTGTTGTCATTTCTCAAGTCGTTTTCCGTCACGGGCTTTCCATCAGCCGTTTGTGTCAGTGCAACACGAATACGCACACCGGTGCAGACCTTGTTCATCTGTACTTTCTAAATGCTATCGATAATAAGTCGCAATTGCAACATATGTTTTGCCGTCTGCATACTAAAATACCCAAAATTAGTCGGCCCTGTACTCATCGGGGCGGAATTCGGGTTCCGGCAGGTCCAGAATTCGGGCGACATGGGCGGCGGCATCCTTACGGACGATGTCGCGGATCAGCGCGGAAATCAGCCGGGGCAAACCGAACCGAAGGCTGGAATTCTCTGACGATCCGCGCCCATGGCTGACCGTACCGGCCCAGTTGTACAGGTGAATATCCTGCAGCCAGGGTGCCGCCCCCGGCTGCTTGTCCTGCAACTGAAATTCCCGGCCAAGATACGGAAAGGCCGCGGCTCCCGGGTTTTTCTGCCCTTCCGGTGCGGGGAACCGGTCCTGCCAGCGGGCAATTTTATCCGCGAACCCGGCCAGTTCGGGCCGGGCCTCCGGTGAATTCTCAAACCCCGCGCCGACAATGACGAAATCAGCCGCATAAGCGGCCCCCGACACGGTCTTGATCCGCACCGCACCATCGATAACCTGCGCCGTATCCCATCCGGCATTCAGATGGATATGAAAATTGTCATGCCGGGTATTGCGCGCCAGCGTTTCCCGCGTCACCGCCACGGCCCGGCCGAACAGCTCCGACATGATCCGCCAGCGATCCGCATCGTCCAGATCGACATAATGATGCATAATCCCGGCGTAATTGATCTGCTTGAAACGGTTTCGGTCATACAGGCGATCACCCCGGCAGAACAAATCGACCCGCGCCGCGCCATGTTCAAGCGCCGTGGCGGAATAATCAAAGGCGGATGACGCCGCGCCGAGCACCGCGATCCGTTTGCCGCGCAGGCTTTCAAAATCCACGATCTCGCGGCAATGGGCGTAGCGGTCGCGCGGCAACCCGTCGCGCACGACTTCGGGTATGCGTGCCCGACCGAACCCGTCCATCCCCGTTGCCAGCACGACCTTGCGCGTGGTCAGCGAATTGCAGTCCCCCTTCCCGTCGAAAGACAACCGCAGCCCCGCCGCCACCGGTTCGATCCGCGTCACCTGCGTGTCATTCCGGATTGGCAGGTCGGCCACGTCACGATACCAGAGCAGGTAATCCATCCAAAGCCGGGTCGGTATCTTGCCCAGGGCGTCATAGGCGGCCTCGCCATATGCCGCTTCATGCCAGGCACGGAATGTCAGGGCGGGCAAACCGAGTTCCGGCCCCTGCAGGGTCTTGGGCGAACGCAGGGTTTCCATCTGGCCATAGGTCACCCAGGGCCCCTCCTGCCCCGCAGGCTGCGCGTCGAGAATGGCGATATTGGTGACGCCTTCGCGTTTCAGGGCAAACCCTATCGCCAGTCCGGCCTGTCCCGCGCCGATGATCACGACGTCCTTGTCGATCCCGTCAAGCGCCGGGACCCAGTTCGGCGGACAGTCGCCCAGCCGGTCAAGGCCGTCGTAAATTCGCGCTTTCAGCGCTGCCAGACGGGAACCGGCATCAGGAAGAAGCGTTGCGGCCATGGATTGCTTACTGCGATCGATGCGGAAACATTTGCGGCAGCATAGGTGCGATACGGCGGCATGTCATCGGGTCCGGTACGGGAACAGTTCGGGTACTCCAAAACCAAAACGTCAGAGGCCACCCTTGCGTCAGCCCATGGCGGTTACTGTGTTTCCCGTTCGCTAACCTTCCAGATCAAGCGTCCCTTCGGCGAACAGTTCCTCGATTGCGTATTTGCGCGGCGTGATGTGCTGATCGACGGCCATCTGCGCCAGCATCTCCACCGCCTTCCGGTTGGGTTCAATGCCATAGGGAAACGGGTCGCCGGCAATCCCCATCTCCAACTGGACGGTCAGCGCATCCTCCTCGGATTGTGCGGCTGACCTGTCGAGGTTGCCATAATATGCCCCTTTCGATTCGGTCAGCGCATAAAACAGATCCGCCGCGAGCTGCGGGTATTCCTCCAGCAGATCGTCTCGCACGACGATGGTGTGATTGACCGGGTAGATGCCAGTCTTGCGGTATGAGGCAAAACCGGCTTCGACGGCGTCGGGGATCAACGGCTTCACGCCTGCCGGAACCGCACCGAAGGCACCGACGGCCGCATCGATCTCACCGCTGTCGAACAGGTCCACCATGTTGCGCCCCTTGAACCCATAATCGGCGCAGGGCGGCAGCTTGAATTCCGCCACATGCTCGTCATCCGTCGGTTTCCAGCGCACCTTGTCCAGATCGACGCCATATTCATTCTGTAGCACACCCCGCGCCCAGACGCCGGTTGTCACCGTATAACCCCGGTTGACGCCAACGGTTCGGTCTTCCATATCCTTGGGTTCACGGATACCCGAACTCTCGGCACAGAAGATCGCCGCGTGGTGAAAGTTTCGGGTGATGAAGACCGGGATCGCGGTGAATGGCTTTTTGTGCGCTTTGGCACAGATATAGGTCGTCACCGGCATTTCGCAGATGTCGAAGGCAAGCTCCCGCACCATCTGCCGCGCGGCAACGAGGATATTGTCGAAGGCCGGATATTCGAGCTGGATGCCATCGTTCAGGTCGGTAACGTCTTCCTTCATTTGCAGCATCAGCCCGTAATCACGGGTTGGCATGGTCAGGGTCGGCATTGTCTTCGCCCCTTCTCTAACGCGTTAACGGCTTTAGCGCGTCCGCACTGGGCGCGGTGCTGGCGACAATCGGAACCGCATCATAGGCATCCGACCACGCGGCAACATTCGGGTAGGTTTCACGCCAGTCGGGCACCAGTTCATAGAACCGCATCATGCCCAACCCCGTGAACAGGCTGATCGTTTCGAAATTCATCGGTGGGGCACCCGCCGGCACCGTCAGCGTCGCGTTCAGGTGGGACAGTTCGCGCCGCGCCTGCTCGTCCTCGACCTCGATCAGGAAATCGGAGCGGTCTTCCGGCGCGCGGCGCATTTCACGCGACCACACGGTAATCGCATCCAGAAAGGCCAGCGCCTCGGTCTCCGACGCAACCGCCTGCCAGTCGCCGTACCGGGCAACCGAATGGGCCTTGCCACCTTTCTCGTCCAGATAGGCACAGATATGCCGCGCCTCGGCCAGGGTAAGGTCGCCATCGACGAGAACCGGCACCCGGCCCAGCGGCGAAAGCGCGATAACGGGATTGTCTTTGGTGCGCAGCGTCACCCATTCCAGTTCAATCTCATCGCTCAGCCCGTTCAGTTCGGCCACGATCCGGCACATGCGGGCATAGGGAGAGTTTGGCGTGTAGTAGAGTTTCATGACGACCCTGTCCGTTATTCATTGCATCCGTCGGCGACGGTACGCTTACCGCTATTTCTCGAAGCTCGCGCCCCGCCTGTCAACGCCCTCGCGCAACCCAGGCGTTGACGAAAAAAAGGCCCCCGCCTTTACAGACGGGGGCCCAGGGGGCCGAGTGGTGCTCGATGTGATCAGTTACTGCCTTTTTCTCCGGCGTCGTCATCGTCATCGTCGCGACCGCGACGCTTGCCACGATGTTCGCCTTTCTGGCGGGGACGCAATTCATCGCGGGTGATAACACCGTCGCCGTCACGATCCATGAAGCGGGACATGCGGGTCATCGGCGCTTTCATTTCAGCATCGCTGACCTTGCCGTCCCCGTCGTCGTCAAGCCGCTGGAAACCATCGACCATGCGCCGGTTCATATGTTCCAGCCACAGGCCGCGATATTCCTCAAGCTGCAGGACACCGTCGCCATTCGCATCAAACCTCGTGATGCTGTCAGCCCGGGCTTTGTCCATTTCCGCCGCTGTGACCTTGCCGTCCTTGTCCGCGTCGAAGCGATCGAACATACGTTGGGCATGCTCGCCGTGTCCCTTGCGCCCCTTCATGCTCTTTTCACCATAGTGACGGCTGTAGGAAGCGTCGGGCCCGCCCTTGTAACGGTCATGAGCAGTTGCGCCGACGGCGAGCACGCCAACGGCCCCAAAGGCCACGATGCCGGCACCGATCAGTATTTTCTTGCGGTTCATCTTGTTTTCCTTCCGAGTGGGGTAACAGTGAATGTCGATGGCCGCATAAAACACCCGAACCGTCGCAGAACTTTGTCGGCAAACCGCTGTTTTGTCGCCAAACATCCCGACAACGGGTTTTGCGACAATTTGTTACAATTCTTTTTCGCGATTCAGACCAGTTCCCGGCATGATGCGCCGGAAAACAGCGTAAAAAGAGAGCATGGAAGAAAACCCGCATATCCTGGTCGTTGACGACCACCGCGACATCCGCGAGCCGCTGGCAAAATATCTGGCCCAGCACAGCTATCGCATCAGCGAAGCCGATAGCGCACAGGCGGCCCGCCGCGTGCTTGAAAAAAGCGCCATCGACCTGGTCGTGCTGGATATCATGATGCCCGGCGAAGATGGGCTGTCCCTGTGCCGGCACCTGCGCGAAACCTCATCGATACCCACCATCCTGCTGACGGCACTCGCGGAGGAAACCGACCGGATTGTCGGGCTGGAAATGGGCGCCGATGATTATCTGACCAAACCCTTCAACCCACGCGAACTGCTGTCGCGCATCCGCGCAGTGCTGCGCCGGGTGAACAGCCTGCCACCACAAAAGAATGCACCGACAGGCGGCACATTGCGCTTCGACCGCTGGACACTGGATATCGCCCGGCGCGAGCTGATCGACGAGGCCGGCGCGGCCGTACCGCTCAGTACCGGCGAATTCAACCTGCTCGACGTCTTCCTGCGCCATCCTCACATGGTATTGAGCCGGGACCAGTTGCTGGACCAGACCCGCGGGAGAGACGCCGCAGTCTTCGATCGCAGCATCGACAATCAGGTCAGCCGCCTGCGTCGCAAGATCGAGCGCGACCCAAAATCGCCGGACCTGATCACCACGGTCTGGGGCGGCGGCTATATGTTCGCCGCCGAGACTGAACAATCGTGAGCCCGGCAACATGAGGTTATGGCCCCGCACGCTGGCCGGTCAGCTGATCGCCGGAATCCTGCTGGCACTGGTAGCGGCGCAAATGGCGACGTTCGCGATTTTTGTCGATGAACGCCGCATGGCGACCCGCGAAGCCGCCCGCACCCAGGTTCTGCAGCGCAGCGCGGCTGTATTCCGCCTGATGGAGAACACCCCGCCAGATCTGTCGCAACGCATCGCGGCGGAATCGAGCGATAACTGGATTCGCTTCACTATTTCCAACCAACCCGCCGCAGGCACCTATTCGCGCGCCGAAGACTGGGCCTTGCGCCGCAACTTTCAGCGCTATGTCGGCCGCAACGGCGTGGACATCCGAATGGATGTTGGGCCTGGCCATGCGACGTCCGACCTGCTGCTGCCGCAACCGTTACGACAGGAGCGCAAAAAACGCCGCGATCACGACGATCACGAGTCTGACGAACGGGATGATGACGACCGCCGGGAATACCGGCGCAAGGGCTTCGGCCCGACATTCGGCCTCACCCTGTCCATCGGCATGCTGGACGGGCGCTGGCTGAACGTGGAAACGCTGGTGGCACCGCCGCCGCCCAGCTGGGCGCTGCCGAGCATCAGCCTGATGGGCGGCACCGGATTATTGCTGATCCTTGTCGTTGTCCTGCTGGTCCGGCGCGTCACACGGCCCTTGTCGCAACTGGCAAGCGCCGCTGAAAGTCTGGGCCGGGGTGCGGATACCCAGGCGCTGCCCGAACGCGGGCCGATCGATATTCGCCGCACGACCGTCGCGTTCAATCGTATGCAGGAACGCCTGCACCGTTTCGTGCGCGACCGCATGCAGATGCTGGCCGCGATCTCACATGACCTGCGCACACCGATTACCTCACTACGACTGCGCGCGGAATTCATTGAGGACCCGGAACTGCGCGACAAGATCATCGCAACGCTCGCGGAAATGGAACGCATGACCGAAGCGACGCTCGCCTTCGCCCGTGAAGACGCGACGGCGGAACCGAGCCGCATCGTCGACCTGGCCGCGCTTGTCGACAGCGTCGCCGACGATCTGGCGGATACCGGCACTCCGGTTATCTGCGAAACATCCGCGCGGATCGACATCACCGGTCGTCCCGATGCCCTGCGACGCGTTTTCCGCAACCTGATCGAAAATGCCGTCAGCTACGGCACCCGCGCCCGCATCACGGTAACCACAAATGGGGATGAAGCCATCGTTGCCATTGCCGATGACGGGCCGGGCATTCCCGCATCCGACCGTGAGCGGGTCTTTGAACCCTTCGTCCGATTGGAAGAATCGCGCAATGCGGAAACCGGCGGCATCGGGCTGGGGCTTGCCATCGCCCGGACCATTATTCGCGCCCATGGCGGCGACATCACGCTGGCTGACGCAGCGGGCGGCGGCCTGCAGGTCAACGTCAGCCTGCCGCTGGGGGCATCTACGTAACGGTCAGGGGTTGTCCGGTTCGCGCAGCATGTCGATCAGCGGCTTTACCGTCGACAGTTCTTCAAGCTGCCCGACCGAACCGATCACGTTTTCGATCTGACTTTCCGAATACCGTGGCGCGGCAGAGGTTCGGAACTTGTCCTGCACCTGCGTAAAGGACATCGGGTTTTCCGGCGATCCCAGCGGGTTTTCGCAGCGTGATCCAAAGCTGCGCCCGTCCTTCAATTCAACCGTTGCAACTGCCTGCCCATTGCCCAATGACGTATCGCAGGTGATCGTGACATTCTGCGCCGCGAATGCACGCAAGGCCGGATCGTTGTAACAATGCGGCTCAAACTGGGTGAGCGTCAGTTCCCGGTCGCGCAGATACACCGCTGTCGCATAATGCGCCGACAGCATCGCCTCGAACTTGGCATCATAAGTCGCGAAACCGCCATGCATATCGAAGGGTGTCTTGCCCAGCGTTACCGCGACGTTTGCGATATCCGCAAACGCGAAATCATTCGCCGCGACAAGGTCAGCCAATGCCGTCATCACGTTCTGTAGTGACTTCGCGCAAGGCCAGAGCCGTACGCCGATCTGCTGCAGCTCCCAGTGCGCCCCCAGGCTGGCGACCGCTTCCGCCGGCTTCCCGCCGTTTGAATAGCTGTTGTAAATGCCGCCATCGGGCGCCGTCAGGATTTCAGTCGTCGCAACGAAGCCTGTTTCCGCCAGCAGCGCGGCCATCAAGCCGGACAACGCGCCCCGGCACTGGTGAAATTTCACCGTCGGCGTGCCCCAGGCCGCATAGGTTCCGGCCGATTGGCTACCCGCCAGCCCGAAAGCCCGCGTCATGGTATCCGCATCGAAACCACGCAGCCGACCAACAGCGGCCGCCGAACCAAACGGGCCGATCACCCCCGGCCCATGCCAGCCATTGCCGCGAAATGCCGGAAAATCAAGCCCGACACCGACCCGCGTGGTTACCTCGCACCCCGCGATAACGGCGGTCAGAAAGTCTCTGCCGGACACGCCGTAGCGTTCGCCGATAGCCAGCGCCGGCGGGATGACCTCAGGCGTGATATGCGTCAGCGTCGGGCGATGCACGTCGCACATGGTAACGGCCGTCATCAGATAGCCGTTCATCACTGTCGCCCCGGCCAGCGACAGTTTACCACCGCCGATCAGGCTGGCTTCCTGGGATGCCCCGAGCGCCGTGGCCATCGCCTGCATCTGCGATGTTTCCTCGCCCAGATTACCCGCCACCGCACAGGCCAGCGCATCCAGGATCAGCAGCTTAGTCGATTCCCGGACCCCGGCCGGAACAGCGTCATATGTCAGTCCGGCCGCGAACCCGGCCAATTGCTGTGTCACCCCGTCTGACATGCATTACTCCTCATATGCGGAAATCCGTATTCAATCCTGAGGAGCATACCCGCGCCCAGACATAACGTGCAATTGCTGCGCATTCAGATCGAAGGCAGCCTTCCCCCTAAAACGTCGTCATCGTTTCAGAACGCTGATCGTAACTGTGTGCGCCGACAGTGCTTGGACCAGTTCGAAAACACCGGCCGCCGGTCTAAAGCCGCACGAGATGCCGGGGACGTCCCCAGTCGCGGGCCTCATTGGCCGCGCGCTCAACATCCTCTTCCAGCAACAGACCATCCGCGACAAGGCGTTTCGCCGCGGCGACGATCGCCTGAACATACCCTTCCGGGGAACCGTAACGTTCCACCACCGACAGGCGCGGGTCCCCTGTGACAGCGCGTTCCTCGGCGGTATCCATGAAGGGAATATAGCTGCCGAGGAATTCGTAATTCGCGCCGGTGCCGTATCCCTGCGTCCGCAGGTTCCAGCCGGTATAGGTGCCCAGCGGGGCCTGAACCATCGGCGCGCGGATACCGGCGATATCGTTGCCGTCTGCATCGACGGCGGGCACCAGCACCGTATACCCGTCCTTCACCAATACGTCCGGCGGCTGTTTCGAAAGAATGCCCCGATCCACCTCCGGGCCGAAATCGAGCAGCGACAGCGCCGCCGGTCCGGTCGGCAAGGTTGCGCCGGGGATCGCCGGGAACTGCGCGCGCCAGTCCGCATACGGCACCGCCGTGCCGTCTGCACGGCGGGGAATGCGGGATTCCGGTGGTTCGGTGCCGTCACTCACCCAGGCGTCCAGCGCATCCAGCAGCGCACGAAACACGGGTGATACCGCCACGACATTATTGAAATTCTCGCAGATACCCTTCGCCGGAATAACGCCGCGCGGGTCGGACGTGTGCTGCGAACTGGCCCAGAAATAGACCCGAACGTTTTCCGGCTGTTCAAGGTCATTGCCCTGCGTATCCGTATGGACCAGCGACGCGCGGCGCTGCCAGTATTCGGATGCGCTTTGCGTATGAATCACATGGGGGTCGGTTTCCGGGCGTTTCAGGATCGCATCGGTCGCCCCCGTCAAGTGGTCAGTGGACTCGGCATAGGAAAACGGGAAGCTGTCGGCAATATTGTGATGGTCTTCATATTGTTGACCGGCCATGGCCACGCCATTGGAGAAACGGTGGTTCAGCCACAATTTTCCGGCGCCGGCAACATGCGGAATCAAACCGTCAAAAACCCGCCGCCCGGCGGCATCACCGTTGAAGCCGCGATAGACAAAATCCCGGATACAGCGGCCGGTCTGCGAGCGCCCATAGCCATAGGCCTTTTCGATGCCCGGCAGCGGATTCGCGTTTCCAGCGGCATCCGCATCCCCCTGTTTGAGGTAGCTGACAAGGTCGCGCACCGCGACATGACCAAGCCCCATGACCAGCGGATCGCGGCCGGGATAAACCAGTTCGTAAATCCAGCCCGGCTGGAATCCATCCGCCATATAGATAAATTCATCGGACGGCAGCAGCCCGATTGCTCCGCCGCCCCGCGCCTTGACCTGACTGTCCGCATCCAGCCCGCGGGTCGCCTGGGTGAAGGACCATGCATCGGATGGTATCGCAACGCGTTCTGACTCCGGATACCGGCGCCGGGTCAGCGTAGCCAGCGCCGTATCGCGCGATGCGGCAGGATGACTGCGTGTATCGATCCGGCCCGACAGCGGAAAACAGGTGGTGGGGCCGACCGGTATGAACTCCTGTCGCACGGGGCCTGTGACCGGCTTTCCGTCTTGCGTCGCCACGGGCAGATCCATCGTCAATCGCCCGTCACCCGGCAACACGTCCCCCTGCCATGCTGCCCAGACAAAACTGAACCCCCGCCGAAACAGAAACCCGTTCCCGGCATGGTCCGGCGTTATGGGATCGTTCGTCCCGGGCGCATCGTTGAAATACTGCAGCGCGCGCAGATTGCCGCGATTGCCATAATCAAAAAACATCCGGCGGTTTCCCCGCGCCGGATCAGCCGGCCGAAAAATCACGAAATCCGTGGAGAATTCGACCAGCCCGTCGTCGTTGACGGGGGCAAGGCGAATATCCGTGACGACCTCCTGCGGGGCCGCCAGGGGATCGACGGCAAAACGCGCCCGGCCCCGCAAGCGTTCATAGGGGCCGACATCGCCGAATGCCTGCCCATCGGCGAAGGGCATCGTTTCGGAAATCTGAAGTTCAATCCTGTTGGTCACGGCGTATTCTCCTGTCAGCGGCACAGACCAGCCTAGGATACCGGTATTGCGCCAGCAAGTTCCCCGCCACCGAGGCCCCGCCGACACGATAAATCTGTCTAAATAGGTAACCGCATTTGCAGTCGTGTTTGGGCATACGATCAAATGTCCTAGTATGGCATCCATCGATAACGAAAACCCATAAGGGAGGATATGTGACCATGGATGTTTCAGGAAAAAAGGCTATCGTATTTGGCGGCACATCAGGCATCGGCCTCGCCACGACCAAACGGCTCGCGGCGCTGGGCGCCGAAGTCATCGCCGTGAGCCGCAACCCGGACAAGGCAGGCGATGTGCCCGCCGGCGTTACGCTACGGCAATGCGACGTTCTGGACCCGGCGGCGCTTTCGGCGCTGTTCGCGGAATGCGCGCCTTTCGACATTCTGGTCAGCGCTGCCACCGGCGGCGGCCGTGCCGTCGGGCCGTTTCTGAAAATGGATATGGACGGCTATCAGGCATCCTTCGCCAAGCTGTGGGGCTACACCAATGTCGTCCGTTTCGGCACGGAACATCTGGCCCAGGACGGCGCCATCGTCCTGGTCAGCGGCACCCCGGCGCGGCGCATGAATCCCGGTCAGATTGCCATTTCATCGGTTGGCGGCGCGGTCGAGGCCTTCGTCCGCGGCGTGGCACCGGAAATCGCGCCGAAGCGGATCAACGTGATGGCACCGGGCACGATCGATACCCCGATGAATTCGATGGAAGGCGATGCGCGCAAGGCCTTCTATGAAAAGGCAACCGCTACGAATGTTATCCCGCGCGCCGGAACGGCGGACGAATGCGCGCTGGGGATAATCTTTCTGGTCCAGAACGACTTTGTCACGGGCACGACCGTGGATGTCGACGGCGGCCGGCTGGTTTCCTGATACTTTAAGTGTCGTCAGAGTGGAGGAGCGCCATATTGCGCTCCTCCCGCTGCCGTGCCAGATTTCCAGCAGATAATTCCACGAGGGAGACGACACCATGCGCCTTGGCGTTTTCACCATGCCGATGCACGACCCCGCCCGCGATTACACGCAGGTGCTGGAGGAAGATCGCCAGGCGATCATTCTGGCGGACAAGCTCGGGTATGACGAATACTGGGTCGGCGAGCATTTCAGTTCGCTGAACGAACCAATCCCCTCGCCATTGATGTTCATGGCTTCGGTTATTTCGGAAACCAAAAACATCGTTTTCGGTACCGGTGTCATCAACCTGCCGCAGCATCACCCCGTCGCGGTCGCGGCACAGGTCGCGCAGTTCGATCACCTGTGCAAGGGGCGCTACATTTTCGGGATCGGCGTCGGCTCCCTGGTATCCGATGTCGGGTTGGTCGGCACGGGCGAACCGGCCGAACGTGGCAAGCGGCTGATGGAGTCGCTCGAAATCATCGACATGCTGTGGTCCAAGGAACCGCCGTATGACTATGACGGTGAATTCTGGAAGATCAAACTGGACGAAGGCATTAACAAGGAATTCGGCGTCGGCTGGGTGCCACGCCCCTATCAGAAACCGAGCCCGCCGATTGCGATTTCCGTGCTGTCGCCGAATTCGCGCACCGCGCTGGAAGCGGGCAAACGCGGGTGGATTCCGGTTTCGGGCAATTTCATGCATTCGCGTTATCTGCGTTCGCACTGGGACATGTATGCGCAGGGCGCCGCCGAAGTCGGGCAACCCGCCGACCCATCGATCTGGCGCGTGTCGCGGTCCGTGCTGGTCGCCGACAGCGATGCAGAGGCACAGGATTATCTGTACGATCCCAAATCCGGTTTCTCGCATTACTATAAATATTTCCGCTACAGCTTCGGACGGCGCGGCGTCGCCAAGATGGGCGTGAATGATGAAACCATGGCCGATGACGACATCACCATCGACGATTTCAAGGATGCCCTGCCCATCGTCGGCAGCGCCAAGACCGTTCTGGACAAGATGATCGCGCTGGTCGATGAAACCGGACCGTTCGGAACCCTGCTGGCCAACGGGCATGAATGGGACAATCCGGCATTGTGGCAGGGTTCAATGCGGCGCCTCGCGGAAGACGTGATGCCGAAATTGTCGCAGCACGCGGATTCAATGCGCGCCGCCGCCGACTGACCGCCGCCTGATTGGGTCGTCCCTTCGCAATGAAAAGGCCAGATACTTCGTTCCGGACCGGGCTCAACCGCCCGAATCCGGATCACTGGCGCCGGAATTCCTGTTAATCCAAGCTTAACCAATTCAACCCAGAGTCGTTCGCATGAAGCAGGACGACATTGCCAAAATCATCAAAGGGCACATGCTGTACCTCCGCAATCAGGGCGGTGGACGCGGCAATCTTTCATCCCGTGAACTTACCGGGCTCAAGCTGGCGGGCCTTGATCTGCGCAGTATTCTTGCCCCGGGTGCCCATTTCGGCAATTGCGACCTGAGCAACGCCAACCTGAGCGATTCCGACCTTTTTGGCGCGATATTGGAACGCGCCAACTGTACCAACACGAACTTCCAGCATGCCGACCTGCGCGGCGCCCGCCTGCAGGGCGCAAAGCTGGAGGGGGCAAATTTCAACAAGGCGGACCTCCGGGCAGGTCTTTACGCCAATGATCGCATGGAATCGACCCGAACGAACCTTTCCGGGGCACAAATGGACGGCGCGCAGTTTGCCGGCGCGGATCTCGAACAGGCCGACCTGTCCGAAGCCAGCCTCGTCGAATGCAATTTTCGCGCAGCCCAGATGCCGCAGGTCGACCTCACCGGCGCCGATTTACGCGGCGCCAATCTGACAAATGCGCGGCTCAAAGGCGCAGTACTGGCCGGTGCCAATCTCGCGGGCGCAATTCTGGCAGGTGCATCCCTTGCCGAAGCCGACCTCCGGGACACCAATCTTGAGGGGGTCGACCTCGCCCAGACCAATACGAGCTTTGCCGCTTGGGACCCGCCGGTAACACCGCCCGATGGTGAACTCGCGGCCATTCTTCGGCAACATCAGGCATGGCTGAAAAGCAATGGCGGGGATGGCGCACGTGCCGACCTTACGGGCCTGGACCTGAGCAAACTCGATCTTGCCGGCACCGATTTTTCCGCAGCCGAACTGACCGGCGTGCGACTGACCGGCGCCCGGCTCAAGGGCTGCACCCTGGCGATGTGCGACCTTTCCGGCGCCGACCTTGTCGGTGCCACGCTGACAGAATCTGACCTGCGCGGTGTCAACCTTATTGGCGCGAATCTCGCAAACGCCAATCTGCGCAGCACAAATATCGGTATGCTGGTGATACAGGACAGAAAGGGGAATCGCACCGGCGAGGAAGTCGCCGCCAATCTGTCCAAGGCCGATTTCACCGCTGCGACCTTGACGGGCGCCCGGCTCAACGGTGCCAATGTGACCGGTACCAAGTTCCTGAGCGCCCAACTGACCCGCGCGGATCTGCGTGGCTGTAACATGGATTCGGCGGAAACAACGGGTGCGATGCTGGAAGGTGCGAAAACCGGCGCTACTGAGAAAATGCAGAAAGGCGCCAGCCAGCCCCCCGGCTGACCGGGCGAAAGGGCAACAACGCAGATACCGGTATTTCCCAGCGCTACCGCCTGCGTTCTCGGGTCAGCCCGGCTTGACCGTTTCCAGTTGAACCGCTTTTCCTGGAATTGGCGACGCTGAAAAAATGCCGCCCTGCCTGACCTTCTCAAGTCCTCCAAATTTTTCCATATGCGCCATTTGATCCGCCTTGCTGCGCGCATCAATACGCTCCGGGTCCAGCAGGCCGCGCAGTTGCGCTTCGAGCGCCGCGGCAACCGGGTGGTGCCCCCCCTCCGCCAACAGATCATTTTCTTCCCGGGGATCGGCCGCCAGGTCAAATAACTGGTGCGGCATTCCGACATGGTAGATGAATTTATAATCCCCATCGCGAACCGCAAAACTGGAATTCCTGCTGCCCATGGCATGAAATTCCGCAAACATGGTGCGGTCCTCCCCCATGCCATTGATCGCCGGCAACAGGCTTCTGCCCGGCAGATCCGCATCCGCTTCCGGCAACGGAACACCGGTCAATTCGGCAATGGTCGGAAACAGATCAACATGTGACGCGAACTGATCAATCACCCGGCCTTCGGGTATCCCCGGCCCGGCCAGCAGCAGCGGAACACCGATACCGTGCTCATAATGATTCGATTTCCCCAGAATTCCGTGGCTCCCGGCGGCTTCGCCATGATCGCTGGAATACATAATGCGCGTGTTTTCCAGCAGCCCGAGCGTATTCGCCGCCGCCATCACCTGGCCAATCTGTTCGTCCGTATGGGTAATCAGGCCGCAGTAACCGGCAACGACGCGGCGGATAAAGTCTTCGTCCAGGCCTTCGTCCAGGTGGTTCATCCACGCGAGATATTCGGTTGCCGGATGGCCGGGCGCGTCTTCGCGGCGCCATCGCGCCGGCATCGGTACATCGGCCAGCGGATACATGTCCCAGAACCGCTGCGGCACTTTGAAGGGCGGGTGTGGACTGGGATATGACACAAACAGGACCCAGGGTTTTAGCGCGCCAGCATGAGTGTGCAACCAGTCAACGGCATGATCCGTAATTTGCCGGTCATAGATCTGGTAGTCTGCCTCTCCGGGAACGGAATCGGCGTAAATGGCCTTATGCGACGTCCGGCGCGGCATGCCTTCTTCGGTCGCCCGGGTCAGCGTTATCAAGGCCCCTTTGCCATCGAGAATATGCATGGGCAGGATTTCCTCACTGAACCCATTGTCATCTTCCGTCGCCCGGAAATGCAGTTTCCCGATCGCCGCCACATTGTGCCCGGCGTCACGAATACGGTGGTGCCAGGTCGGTACCTGCCCGTCATAGCAAAGGGCATTATCCCAATAGCCGGTCTGGTGCGGGTATCGCCCAGTTGCCAGGGCCGCCCGCGACGGGCAGCACAAGGGGCTGGCGCAATAGGCATTGGTGAACCGGACACCGCGATGCGCGATGGCGTCCAGATTGGGTGTCTTCACCATCGGATGACCGGCCGCGCCCAGAAACTCCCGGGAATGATTGTCGGACAGAAAGAATATCAGGTTGGCTGGCTCAGGCATGTGCATCGCCCCTATCGACTAACGGCCGCCATCGCTCAATTCCCACTGCGCAGACTCGGCAGGCCGATGCCGGACGCATCGAAGCCGCCATCGACCGCCAGTACCTGCCCGTTAATATAGGTCGACCTGTCGCTGCACAGGAACCAGATCGCTTCGGCGATTTCCGTCTCCAGCCCGTAACGATTCAGGGGAATGGCGTCGTGATACCCGGCGCGGATGTCCGGCGTATGCACTTCCTTGGCCATCGCCGTATCCACCGGGCCGGGCGAAATCGCATTGACGCGGATACCGATATTGCCCAGCTCCGCCGCCTGCTGCTTCGTCAGATGCATCAGCCCCGCCTTGCTGGTGCCATAGGCAACACGCAACGTGCTGGCCCGCATGCCCGAAATCGACGCAATATTGACCACGCTGCCACCACCCCCGCCGACCATCACCGGTGCGCAGGCCTGGGTGCACAGGAACGGGCCGGTCAGATTCACATCCAGCACGCGCCGCCATTCATCCACCGTCGTATCGAGGATCGGCTTGAATACGGCGACACCGGCATTGTTGACCAGCGCATCGATGCGGCCGAATTCCATCGCCACCCGGTCGACCGCCGCGCAGACCTGATCCGCATCCGACACATCCGCTTCGATCGTCATGACACCCGGCCTGTCCGCCAGCGCTTCCGCCGTCCGCGCCAGCGTCTCGCCGTCGATATCGAGAAGCACCGCCTTCCAGCCCTCGTCGAGGAATTTTTGCGCCGCCGCCAGCCCGATTCCCCGTGCCGCGCCCGTTACAATGGCGACCCTGTCCTGTTGTTCCGTCATGATATACCTGTCTTCGCTGCCTGGATGATGAGGCCTGCTTCATAGCATGCCGGCACGGCATCTTGCCTAGCGTTGACGCATCCCTTCGCGCCACGCCAGCACAAGCGCCCCCACAACCACCAGTACCATACCGGCGAGACTGACCGTATCCGGCGCATCGCCGAACAGGGCGAAGTCGTAAATCCCGGCAAAAATCAGCGTGGCGTAGAAAAACGGGATTGCGTAGCTGGCATCGGTGCGGCGCAGCGCAAGCAGAAACAGGCTTTGCGCCGTCACCATCGTGGCGCCAAGAATTGCCAGCATGCCCCATTGCGCCGGGCTGGGCGCCACCCACACGAAATCCGCAACGCAGAGGGACAGCACCGCACCCATCGCATTGTTGATCGTGAGAATGGGCAGCGGGTCCTGACGCCGCGTCAGCTTCTTGATCAGGATCGATTCTATCCCCTGAAACAGTGCCGAGATCAGGGCAATGACCGCAGCGAACTGGAAAGCATCCGTACCGGGCCGAATGATAATCATGCCACCGGCCAGTGCGATTCCCGCCGCACTCCATCGCCAGGGTCCAACCCGCTCGCCCAGAAGCGGGATCGCCAACAGCATGGTGATCATCGGCGACAGAAAGCTGATCGCGGTCGCATCTGCCAGTGGCATCATGGCGGCGGCGGCGAACATACAGCTAACCCCCGCCCAGCCACAGAAGGAGCGCCCCGCATGCAGCGTCCAGGCGGACCCTCGAAACGTTGGGCGAAACCAGATGGCGAAGGGCAGTATCGTCGCGAGCGCGAAGCAGAACCGCCCGGCGGAGACCTGCAGCGGATGCAATGGGATACCTTCCACACCGCGTCCCAGCACCTTGGCCAGCAGGGTCGTCACCGCCAGCAGCGCCGCGCACAGTATCATCAGCGCCGCCCCTTCCAGCGCACGCCGCCGGAATTGCGCGTCGTCACTCGTCATGTTTCGTACCGCGCTTTCATAAACCGGGCGCTACAACTCGTAGCCGTCGCGCTTCAGCCGCTTGTTCAGCTTCGCCAGTAAGCCACCCTTCATCTTTTGAATGACGGGTACCAGCCACGTATTCAATTCCGTGGCCATATTGGGCAGTACGGTCAGCGATTTCCGGCCCGTCGGTGTCCGGTAGAAGGCCGTGATATTGCGGATATCATCCTCGTTGAAATGCTTCATCATGAAGCTGCGGGTGAACGCCTTCATTTCCGGAATCAGATCCTCGAAACTTTCGTGCAACACCTCGGTCACCGCTGCAAGCGTCCGGTCATCGATCTGCGGATATTTTCGCCGAAGCGCGGTCACGAGTTGCGCGTCAATCCCCTCCGACATCTGGTCGATGATCCGGTCATATTTCATCACTGCGAACAGCTCATCAAACAGCGCCTGCTTGCTTGCCTCTTCGGCTTGGACGCCGGCACCCGACAAGAAAAGAAGCATCATTGAGAAGGCGATTTTCCCGACCGTTTTTATCGATGACATCGGCTTGTTCTCCTTCTTGGACAGTCCCTGACAGAAACATACTGCACGATCCTGATCACATTACGTGCTCGCCCCATGCGGGGCCAGACAAGGAAATGTGAAATATGGATTCTTGCATAATTATCTATATTATGCTATTATTCCTTTTTACAGATATGTTGAAAACACGCCAATGGCGATGGAAATGCCAACAAATGCCAATCAATGCATATCGCCCGATGTTTTTAGCCGGACGAAACACGCCGCCGGGCCCGCCTTCCGGGAGGAGAAAACCGTGACGCCAGGGAACCGTCGTAACCTTGCCGCAAAGGGTGGTATCGCGACGGGAATGCAAACCGATGTCAATGAATGTCGATACATGTCAATAAATACAAAGAAACGGGAACGCTTTCAGTCGGCACCGTCACCCGTATTGCACGGCAACGCGGCCTATTTTTTCGCGGGCGACAATAAGCTTCATGATCTGCGCGGTCCCGTCGCCGATTTCCAGCCCGATCACGTCCCGCAGCCGCTGCTGGTGCGGCAGGTCGCGGGAATATCCCGCATGACCATGAGTAAGCAGACATTGATGGATGATATCCAGCGCGGTTTTCGGGCCAAGCCATTTGACCATCGCCGCCTCGCTGGTATGCGGCTGGCCGGTATCGCGCCGCCACAGGGTCTCGTAGCACAACAACCGCACGGATTTGTAATGCGCCTCGCCCTCCGCCAGCGGAAAGCTCACGCCCTGATATTGCGCCAGCGGGCGACCGAAGGCTTCGCGCTCCGCCACATGCGGCCAGGTTTCGTCCAGCGAGGCCCGCGCGGCAGCAAGACATTGCAACGCGATCAGCGCGCGGCTGTAGTCAAACCCGCTCATCACCTGCCGGAAGCCACCGCCTTCGTCACCCAGCATCGCACTTTCCGGCACCCGCACATTGTCGAAATGCAGCGCACCACGGCCCACCGCTTCCGAGCCCAGGTCGTCAAACCGCGTGCGCGAAATACCCGGCGAATCCAGCGGCACAAGAAAGGCGCTGACGCCGCGCGCGCCGTCTTCCGGTATCCCCGTCCGCGCGAAAACGACCGCGATGTCGGCCTGATCCGACAGCGAAATCGATGTCTTTTCGCCGTTCAGAGCATAGGCGCTTCCGTCGCGTTCCGCGCGAAGCTGCAGATGGGCAGCGTCCGACCCGCCACGCGGTTCCGTCAGAGCCAATGCAACGAGGGCTTCCCCGGACACAATGCGCGGAATCCATTCACGCGCCAGTTCGGGACGGGCATGGGCGCCGATGATCTGGCTGTTCAGCGAGCCCAGCACCTGTACATAACCGACATTCAGATCAGCGTGACAGATTTCCTCGACCACGATGCCGATGCTGGTGCTGTCCAACCCCAGCCCGCCGAATTCCTCCGGCAGGTCACCCGCGATCAACCCCAGCGATCCCATCTCCCGAACCAGCGCCCGATCAATGGAACCGCTTTCCTCGCGCGCCCGATATCCCGGCGCCAGTTTCTCGCGGGCGAAGCGGCGGGCGGTGTCCTGGATTGCCAGTTGTTCCTCGGTGAACCCGAATTCCATTATAGTCCCTTCCCATGCGGCGGCTCATGCACCCCGTGACATTCTAACCACAAAGGCGGCATTTGATGAGTGACGAGAAACAGTTCGGATTCAGCGATGCGGAACTGCTGGCGCTGCCGACGGTATTCGCGCCCAACCTGTTCCGGGGCAAGGTCGCGCTCGTATCCGGCGGCGGCAGCGGATTGGGTAAGGCGACGGCTGTTTTATTCGCGCGGCTCGGCGCATCGGTCGCCATATGCGGCCGCAAGCCCGAGAAGCTGGAAGGGGCCGCCGACCTGATGCGCGGGCTGGGGGCGACCGTTTCAACCCATGCCATGACCATCCGCGACCCCGAAGCGGTATCGGCATTGATCGCCGAGGTCACCGAGGCGCATGGCGGGCTGGACGTGCTGGTGAACAATGCCGGCGGGCAGTTCCCGCAGCCGGCCATCGACTATTCGGTGAAGGGCTGGAACGCGGTCATCGACACCAACCTGAACGGCAGCTGGTACATGATGCAGGCGGCGGCACGGCACTGGCGGGAGACTGACACGCCCGGCTGTATCGTCAATATCGTCGCCGACATCTGGCGCGGCATGCCGGGCATCGCCCATACCTGCGCGGCGCGGGCCGGGGTGGTTTATCTATCAAAAAGCGTCGCGGTCGAATGGACGCCGCTAAACATCCGTGTCAACTGCGTCGCACCGGGCTGCAACGAAACCGAGGGCTTCGCCGTCTACCCGCCCGAAGGCAGTGCGACCTTCGTGGAATCCAACCCGATGCGCCATGTCGGCGACGCCCAGGATATCGCCGAAGCCTGCGTCTACCTTGCCGCACCCTCGGGCAAGTTCGTCACCGGCGAGGTACTGACGGTCGATGGCGGCCAGCAGCTATGGGGCGATCCCTGGCCGACAGGCCGACCGGATTACTTCAAGCTTTGATGCGATCTAGGCCAAGCAGTTCATGTCCGTCCCATTGTGGAAATAAAGCAAGAGGGACCAATAAAACTATCACCGAAATTGAAAAACGGGCATTATCTGCTGTAAAATTTCTTTACCCATTCTGCTTTTTTCTCGTTGAAGATACCGCTCGGAACTATACTAGCGTTAAAATCATCTGGGAAAAAATCTGATATTATTTCCCCTATTTGTACCGCCAATTTTGCCATTTCGGAGAGCACCGCTTGGAGCATCTTAAATTCCATGAATGGTCCGCCGACGGCATCTCCGCCAATCTGCGGACGCAGCATGTGCATTGACTGCATCGAGGGATGGCCCGCTAACTCGGAGAACATCTTGTAGACCGCCGCTCTTTTTCCACTTGTAAAGCCATCATGCTCGTCAAGAAACTTACGAACATTTACAGGGCGAAACCTATCCCTTGCATGTTGCGGATGCGTTGTTTTTTAGAGCAACGTGATAATGCCCCGGGATGGTGGCCGCCATCCCGGGGCGGGCGACGCGAACCGTCCCAACCCTTGGCGATGAAGCGCCGTAGGAGAGCG
>Ga0222651_1000136_pt1 | contig 56447 bp, 54 predicted proteins | sample AntAcemetagen369_FD_179855 | JGI IMG/M metagenome (GOLD analysis project Ga0222651, IMG submission 179855) | Saline water microbial communities from Ace Lake, Antarctica - #369 | ecosystem: Environmental > Aquatic > Non-marine Saline and Alkaline > Saline | place: Antarctica: Ace Lake...
CGCGGCCGATGAAGCTTGAAGCCTTGCTCGGGGCCGTCGATTACCTTTCTTTGCACGCACCGCATATCCCTGCGACCCATCACATGATTAATCGCAAGGCGCTGGCGACGATGAAGAAAGGGGCATTCCTCATCAATGCGGCGCGCGGCCAGCTGGTCGATGAAAAGGCGGTGGCGCAGGCGCTGAAGAGCGGACGGCTCGGCGGTGCGGCGCTGGATGTCTTGAGCAGCGAGCCGCCGGACCCGAAAAGCCCGATCTTCGACGCGCCGAATATTCTGCTGACGCCGCATATGGCGGGATCGACGCAGGAATGTCTCGATACCATCGCGGGAACCGCCGGTGCCGATATTGCCCGGTTCCTGCAGGGCAAGCGCCCCAAATTCCCGGTCAACAAACCAGCGAGGAGGAAACCCGCATGACAACGGTAAAAACCGAAAGGAACGGGCCGGTACGAACTATCACGCTCGCCCGGCCGGAAAAGCGCAATGCGCTCGACCTGGCGATGCTCGAAGCGCTGTATGGCGCATTCATCGATACGCCGGATAAGTCCGAACGTGTCATCGTCCTGCGGGCGGAAGGGTCGGTTTTCTGCGCGGGTATCGATCTGGCGGAACGTCAGCGTAACCCGGCGCAGCGCGGCGAAAGCCCGATCGAACGGGTGCTGGAAGCGATGGAACACAGTCCGCTGCCCATCGTGGGTGTGGTGCAGGGCGCGGCCATCGCCGGTGGTTGCGAGCTGGCGCTGCATTGCGACTTCGTCGTGGCGTCTGATTCTGCACGCTTCGGCATGTCGCTCGCACAGATCGGGCTGGCGCCGACCTGGTTCCTGGCCAAGAAGCTGGTCGAAATTGCGGGCCCGGTGGCGAGCCGGGAAATTCTGCTGCTGGGCGATGCATTGCCGGCGGCGAAGATGCTGGAACTGAATATCATCAGCCGTGTTGCGTCGCCGGATTTGCTTGATGCCGAAGCGCAGAAGATCATCGACCGGCTTGCGGCAAACGCGCCATTATCGCTGAAGGCGATGAAGTCGTTGCTGGTGCGGGAGATGGCGTTCCGCGGCGGTATCGACCATGACGATATTGACGACATGATTCAGGCAGCACGGGAAAGCAATGATGCGAAGGAAGGCATCGCGGCGAAGCTTGAAAAGCGTCAGCCTGTCTTCACGGGCGAGTAGGGGGTAGGCAATGGCTGTACGTCTCGACAAACCATGGATTCCGCTGACGGCGGAAGGTGTGAAGCAACTGGCAGGGCATCTTGGCGTCTACCAGTTGGCGAATGATGCGGGCGATATCGTCTATATCGGCGTGGCCGGCGGACGGTCGCTGTTTGGTCTGAAGGGCGAGCTCGAAGCGCAGCTCAAGGCGCCGCCGGCCGGGGCGACGCAATTCCGTGTCGAAGTGAATATGGCGTATTTCACCCGGCACAAGGAACTTCTTGGCGCGTATCGTAACGACCATGGCGGCGACCTGCCCGTGGCGAATACCGATGTCGATGTCCGCATGCTCGGCCGGTTGAGCCCTGGTTGACGCAGCGGTCACGACACAAACCCTTAAGAACCAAAAAGAAGGAAGATAGACATGGATCTCGCCCTCTCCGACGAACAACGGATGATCGTCGACATGGTGCGGCGCTTCGTGCGCGAAGAAATTCTGCCGCTGGAGGAAAACCTTGATCCGGACGCGGATGAACTGCCGCCCGAAGAACTCGAACGGCTGGTGGCGATCGTCAAGGAAATGGGACTCTATGGTCTGGATACGCCGCCGGAATATGGCGGGCCGGATATCGATCTCGTGACGCGCTCCCTGATCGCCATTGAGTGCAGCCAGCATCGCGCTGGCTTGTATGCGCCTTGTTACTACGCCTTTGGCGGCTCCCGTCAGGCGCAGATGTTCGAAGCAACGGACGAACAGAAGGACAAGTACCTTCATCCGATGTTGCGCGGTGAGAAGCGTGTGTTCTTTGGCCTGTCGGAACCATCGGGGGGCAGTGATCCGGCGCGGGCGATTCAGACCCGGGCCGTGCGTGATGGCGATGACTGGGTTTTGAACGGTACCAAGCTGTGGATCAGCGGCGCCGACCGGGCCGATTACGGGTTGCTGTTTGCACGCACCGGGGGGCCGGGTCGCAAGGGCGTCACCTGCTTCATCGTGGAAACCGACTGGCCGGGATTTCATGTGCGCCGCGTCGTGCATACGCTACGTTCCGCGAAATATGCGACGGAAATCCAGCTGGAGGATCTGCGTGTACCGAACGCCAATATTCTGGGTGAGGAAGGCGGCGGATTCAGCATCGCCAGCGAGCGCCTGTCACGTCAGCGCATTCCCTATGCGGCGGAATGTATTGGCGTCGCGGTGAAGGCGAATGAGATGGCGGTGGAATACGCGAAGATCCGTGAAACCTTCGGTGCGCCGCTTTCATCCCGGCAGGGTATCCAGTGGATGCTGGTTGAGAATGAAATTGATCTGAGGACCGCCCGCCTTTTCGTTCTGGATGCGGCGGACAAGGCGGATCGGGGGGAACCCTATCGCATGGAATCCGCACTGGCCAAACTGATCTCGTCGGAAGCGTGCGGCCGGGTTGTTGATCGTTCGATGCAAATTCATGGCGGGTTGGGCGTTGCCAAGGACCTGCCGCTGGAGCGCTGGTACCGGGAATTGCGTATCCGCCGGATTGGCGAGGGGCCGAGCGAAGTGCAGAAGCATGTCATCGCACGGGAAATTTTCGGTTCGGGACTGCACTGAGTATGGCTGATCAAGATGCGGCGCACTGGCCCCTGGAAGGGGTCAGGGTTCTTGATATGGGGCAGATCTACAACGGCCCCTATGCGGGGTTCCTGCTGGCCCATGCGGGCGCAGATGTGGTGAAGGTCGAGCCGCCGGATGGCGAAGCGCTGCGCAAGCGCGGTGGCAGCATGGGGCTGCCGCTTTCCTTCGCCATGCTGAACAGCAACAAGCGCGGTATCGCCCTGAACCTGAAGGATGATGCCGGCAAGGCGCTGCTTGTCGAACTGGTGAAGCAGGCGGATGTGTTGCTGGAAAATTTCGCACCGGGGGCGATGGACCGCCTCGGCGTCGGCCCCGATGTGCTGATGGAAGCGAACCCCCGGCTGGTCTATGCCTCGGGTACCGGCTACGGATTGTCCGGCCCCGACCGCGATAACCTCGCCATGGACCTGACCGTGCAGGCAGTTGGTGGCGTCATGAGCATCAATGGGCTGGAAGACGGCCCGCCGCTCAAAACCGGCCTTGCGATCTGCGATTTTCTTGGTGCAGTGCATCTCTATTCCGGGATCATGACAGCGCTGTATGAACGTTCGGTCACGGGCAAGGGGCGGCTGGTCGAGGTGGCGATGCAGGAAGCGCTTTACCCGGCATTGGCCAGTAACCTTGCCAGTCTGCAGCGCAGTGGCTGGAAGCCGCCGGTGCGTCGTGGCAATCGTCATCCGACCTTTGGGTCATCGCCCTATAACGTCTATTCCTGCCGGGACGGGCATATCGCGATTATCTGTGTGCGTGAAATTCACTGGACCAACCTGCTGCAGGTCATGGGCCGGATGGACCTGGATGGCGAGGAACGTTTTGCCACCCAGGCGTTGCGTGCGCAGCATGAAGACGAAATCGACGCCATTGTCGAAAACTGGCTGAAGGATCTGTCGAAGGCGGAAGCCACGCAGATTTTGAAAGACAACCGTATTCCGGCGGCTCCGGTTCGCGATCTGGTCGAGGTCACGGCGGACCGGCATATGCATGAACGCGGCATGCTGCACGATGTCGTCCATCCGGACATGGGCAATATCGTGCTGCCGACCAGCCCGTTGCGGTTCGGTGGCAGCCCGGAACCGGAACTGCGTCCGGAACCGGGGATCGGTGAGCACAATGCCGAGGTGATGATCGACTGGCTCGATTACGATGCCACGCGGATCGAAAAACTGACGGCGGCGGGGGTCCTTTGCTAGCCTAGCCGAGTTCTTCCTTGAACCGGCGCATGGCGTCGATATGCGCGTCGGGGGAGGATAGCCCGGCGCGCATCGTATTCAAACTGACATGCGTTGCGCCGAGTTCCCGCCAGGCTTCAATTTCGGCGACGCATTCTTCCGGCTTGCGGTTACCAAGCGTGACCCGTCCGTCGATCTGGAAGGTGTCCGGGTCGCGACCGGCTTCGGTGATATAGCCGCGGATTTTCTGGATATAGTCGCGGCCTTCCGCATTGACGGTCTTGCCGTCCGCTTCGAACCCCCCGAATTGCGGCAGCCAGCCATCGCCCAGTCTGGCCGCGCGGCGCAGCACCGGATCGGCCATGCCGCCGAACAGGATCGGGATCGGTTGCTGTACCGGCATCGGGTTCAGCCCGGCATCGGGAATGCTGTGCCACTTGCCCTTGTAGGTGACGATATCGTTGGTCCACAGGGCGCGCAGCACTTCGACCTGTTCTTCCGACCGCTTGCCGCGATTGTGGAAATTCTCGCCCAGCGCTTCGAATTCGACCTCGTTCCAGCCGATGCCGATGCCAAGTCGCAGCCGCCCGCCGCTCAACACGTCGACGGCGGCCGCCTGTTTTGCAACCAATGCCGTTTGCCGTTGCGGCAGGATGATGATCCCGGTGGTGAAGCCCAGCGTTGTGGTTTGCCCGGCCAGGAAGCCGAACAGCACGAAGGGTTCGTGGAACAGCGAATCATGGTCATAGGGGCCGGTCCAGTTGCGCGTGCGTGAATTCGCGCCCAGCACATGGTCGAAGGCGAGCAGGTATTCGTAGCCCATGGCCTCGGCCGCCTGGGCGTAGTCCCGAACGACGATAGGGTCGGGGCCGATTTCGATCTGTGGAAAGACGATGCCGATCTGCATTGTGGTTTTCCTCCCGTGTATGGCGTGGTTTTCTTGTTAATGGGAGCCTAACACACGGGGGTGGAGGACAGGGTGTATCGATTTCGCGAAAGCCGGGGTCAGTGGAATTCCCGGCTGGGAAACAGAATTTTGGCCTGCTCGCGCGGGTGACGGCGGGGCGGGGTCGGGACGGGGCGGTCGGCATCGCCGGGCGCCGGCGCGGCGAGTCCGTCCAGCAGCGCGGAACAATCTTCCAGCCCGGCGGCGATGAGGTGGGTGACAATGCCCTCGCGCTGCAATTCGCCGGTGACTTTCAGCAGCCGCGAGGTCAGTACGATCCGACGGAAGCGTTCGAACGTTTTCGGCCAGACGATGATATTGGCCGTGCCGGTTTCGTCCTCCAGTGTGGCGAAGATGACCCCCTTGGCGGTACCAGGGCGTTGACGGGCCAGCACCAGCCCGGCGACGATGATCTTGCTGCCATCCTTGGTATTCTTGAGTTCCCCGGCCAGCGTAGAGCCGGGGAAATCGTCGCGCAGCAGGGCCATCGGATGGCCGCGCAGGGACAGTCGCAACACCTGATAGTCCGCGGCGACGGCTTCGCCGGGCGACATGTCGGGCAGGGTGACGGGTTGTTCCGCCCCCCAGCCACTTTCGCCGGCCGCTTCGAACAGCGGTAATGGCTTGGCATCGCCGGTCTTGGCGGCGGCCACGAAACGGCGCGCGGCCCATAATCCCTCGCGCCGGGTCAGACCCATCGAGGCAAAGGCATCGGCCCGCGCCAGGACTTCCAGTGCCTGTCCGTTCAACCCGGCGCGGCGCCAGATTGCGGCCGGGTCGTCATAACCGTTGCCGCGTGCGGCGGTCAGCCAATCGGCATCTGATTCCTTCAGCCCCTTGATCTGTCGCAAGCCGAGGCGCAGGGCATAGGGGCTGGCTTGGTCCGGGGAGAGTTCCAGCGCGCAGTCCCAGCCGGAAAAATTCGCATCCGGCGGCAGCACCGTGACATCGTGGTCACGCGCGTCACGGACGATTTGCGCCGGTGCGTAAAAGCCCATCGGCTGGCTGTTCAGCAAGGCACAGGCAAAGGCTGCGGGGTAATGCCGTTTCAGCCAGGCGGAGACATAGACCAGCAGTGCGAAGCTGGCCGCATGGCTTTCTGGAAAGCCGTATTCGCCGAAGCCTTCGATCTGCCGGAAACAGCGTTCGGCGAAGTCGGGGTCGTAGCCGCGCGCGGTCATGCCGCCGACCATCTTTTCATGGAAGGTATGGATCGTGCCGGTATGGCGGAAGGTGGCCATGGCGCGGCGCAGCCGGTCGGCTTCCGATGGCGTGAACCCGGCAGCGACGATGGCGATGCGCATTGCCTGTTCCTGGAAAAGCGGTACGCCCAGCGTCTTGCCCAGCACCTGTTCGAGTTCGGCGGAGGGAAATTCGACAGGCTCCTCGCCATTGCGGCGGCGAAGATAGGGGTGGACCATATCGCCCTGGATCGGGCCCGGCCGAACGATGGCGACCTCGATCACCAGATCATAGAAGTTGCGTGGCTTCATGCGGGGCAGGAAGGCCATCTGTGCCCGGCTTTCGATCTGGAAGACGCCGATTGAATCCGCAACGCATAGCATGTCGTACACCGCCGGGTCTTCAGCCGGGACGGTGGCAAGGGTATAGGCCTTGCCGTAATGATTGCGGATCAGGGCGAAGCACTTGCGGATGCAGCTCAGCATGCCGAGGCCCAGCACATCGATCTTGAGGATGCCAAGCGCGTCCAGGTCATCCTTGTCCCATTCCAGTACCGTTCGCTCGGCCATGGCGGCGTTTTCGATCGGGGCCAGTTCGTCCAGCCGGCCACGGGTGATGACAAAGCCGCCGACATGCTGCGACAGGTGACGGGGGAAGCCGATGATCTGTTCGGTCAGGGCCAGCGCCATGCGGATGCGGGGTTCGGTCGGGTTCAACCCAACCTCGCGCACCCGTGCTTCATCCACCCCGTCACCGGAACGGCCATGGACCTGCCCGGCCAGCAGGGTCACCGTATCACCGGAAAGTCCCAGTGCCTTGCCGACCTCGCGCACGGCGCTGCGTGACCGATAACGGATCACGACACCGGTCATGCCGGCGCGGTCCCGGCCGTATTTGTTATAGATGTACTGGATGACCTCTTCGCGTCGTTCATGCTCGAAATCGACATCGATATCGGGTGGTTCGTCACGCTCGGCGGAGATGAAACGCTCGAACAGCAGGTCGAGCCGCGCCGGGTCGACCGATGTGATGCCGAGGCAGTAGCAGACGGCGGAATTGGCGGCTGAGCCGCGTCCCTGGCACAGGATGTTCCGTTGACGGGCAAAGACGACGATGTCATGAACGGTCAGGAAATAGGGCGCATAATGCAGCTCGTCGATCAGCGCGAGTTCGTGTTCAAGCTGGGCCCTGACTTTCGGGGGTGCCCCGCCGGGATAGCGGCTGCGTGCCCCTTCCCAGGTCAGTTCGGTCAGCCGTTGCTGTGGCGGGCATCCGTCGGGGGAAACCTCGTCCGGATACTCGTAGCGCAGCTCGTCCAGCGAGAAAGTGCAGCGTTCGGCGATTTCCTGCGTCCGGGCGAGCGCGTCTTCATAGCCTTCGAACAGGCGGGTCATTTCTTCGGTGGATTTCAGATGGCGTTCCGCATTGGCGTCGAGCCGCAGCCCGGCGGTATCGATGGTGCATTTTTCGCGGATGCAGGTCAGGACATCCAGCAGGGGTCGGCGACCCCTTGCATGCATGCGCACGTCGTTCGTTGCCACCAGCGGTATGCCGGCCCGTTGCGCCAGGGCGGCGCGCCGGGCCAGTTGCTGCCGGTCGTCACCGCGGCAGAGATTATGTCCGGCCAGATAGACGGCGTCTGGAAACGCGATATGTAACGCGGTGATTTGCCGGCAGGCATCGTCATCGGCGGTGGCTTCCGGCAGGGCGATGAAGATCAGGCCTTCGCCATAGGCCAGTACGTCGTCGCGATAGAGTTCGCATTCGCCCTTGGGCGCACGTCGCCGCCCCAAAGTAATCAGCCGTGACAGGCGGCCATAAGCGGCCCGATCGGTCGGATAGGTGAGCAGGCTGATTCCGTCGGTGAGGTCGAGCCGGGCGCCGGTGATCAGCCTGATGCCGGTTTCCCGTGCTGCCGCATATGCCCGCACCACCCCGGCGAGGCTGTTGCGATCGGTTACGGCGATGCTCTTCTGTCCCAGAACGGCTGCCTGCAACACCAGGTCGCCCGGATGCGATGCCCCGCGCAGAAAGCTGAAATTGGTCGTGACCTGAAGTTCCGTATACATGGCGGCGGCTATGCAAACAGTCCGTGCAGGAACCATTCCAGCGTGCGGTTCTCGCGGGGCAGGCCGTGGCGAAATATCCAGAAGTGGCGGCCTTCGCCGTCCTCGACGCGCCAGTAATCGCGCGTGCCGCGCAAGCCGGGCAATCCCGCAGCCCACCATTCCGGGGCGATCCGTTCGGGACCTTCGGCGGTCAGGATATAGTGATCGACCCGCCGCCAGCGGAAGCGTTCGGGGGGAATGTCGCCGCCTTCCGGTGGCGGGGAAGGGATGGGTTCGATCCGCTCCGGCCGGTCGAGCAGGCGCAATGGCCGCGCCGGGCCGCAGGGCCAGGCAAACCGTAATGAACTGGCCAATGCGGGGCGCGGGCGGGCGGCGCGTTCCGGCAGATGGCTGGCGACGGCGCTGAGCCGGACAACCCGGTCGAAACCGACGCGATTACCGAGCCGGTCGACCAGCGGGGCCAGTTCCTGCGCCAGCAGTCGGTTATGTTTTTCCGGTTCCTCTGTCGGGGCCAGTAGCGGCTTTGTGTCTGCTGTTGGCAGCGGCTGGCTGACCGGGGCCGTGAGGGTCATGGCCTCAATCCCGAAGCCGGGATCGAAACCGCCCAGCCGCTCGCCGAACAGCCGGGCGAGGCGGATTGGGTCGCAGACCGGGCGTGCCGCGCCAACGGCGATTTCGATGATTTCACCATCGACGCGGTACAGCGACAGGCAAAGCCGCCTTGCACCGCGCCCGGCACTATCGAGGCGTTTGCACAGGTCGTCCAGTAAGCGGTCCAGTCCACGCCCGACATCTTCGCGCAGCGCAATTGGCTCGGGGCATTCGATATGGCTGCGGAAGGGGGCAGACGGCATGCGGGGCGAGATCGGTTCGCGCAGCGCGCCGAAGGCCTGGTCGAGGCGTTTTCCGACTTCGGGGCCGAACCGGGCGGATAGGGGCGCGCGGGCCATGACATGTAATTCGCCGATCCGGCGGATACCGACCCGGGCCAGGGCGCTGACGGTGGTATTGTCGAGCCGCAGTGCGGCGACCGGCAGGGAAACCAGCGCTTCGACGGTCTTGGCCGGCGGGACGATACTGCCGTTTCTGCCGTAATGGGACAGGGCCCAGGCGGCGCCGGGCGTATCGGCAAGGGCGATGCGCAGGGCGAAGCCAAGATTTCTGAGGCGTCCAGCGATACTGCTGCAGAGTGCTTTCTCCCCGCCGAACAGATGGGCGCAGCCGGTGATGTCGAGGAACAACCCGTCCGCCCCTTCGCTTGCCGCCCAGGGCGTGTAGCGGCCGGACCATGCCACCAGCCGGTCGAGCTGCAGTCGGTCGGCGACCGGGTCGGCCGTCACGGCGCGCAGCGCCGGCTGGATCGCACGGGCATTGGCCAGCGTCATGCCGGCGCTGATCCCGGCCCGTTCCGCTTCGCGCCCGGTTGCCATGATGATCTGCCGGTCCCGGCTGTCAGCCGTGGCGACCAAGGGCGAATGCCGGCTGTCCTGCAGGGGTTTGTCCCAGCCCCGGGTCAGCCGGTCGATCGGCAGATGCGTCAGCCACAATGAAATGACCCGTCGTTCCATCCCGTTCCACCATCCACTGCACGTGTTCCTGTAGCGGCATGCCCCGACAGCGTGCCAGCGCGACCCGCCAGCAGGACCCGGCCCGGTTATGCGCCGGGGCAGGGGCGGCATCGACCTGCCAGCGGCTTTCCAGGGCGCTGGGCGCGAAGCGTTGCCGTTGTCCGGGGCCGCGCGCCAGGACGACGCCAAGCACGCCGCCAGTTTCGGCGGCAAGCTGTAACCGGCGGCTGGCAGCCAGATCGACCGCTCCGTCCGGTTCGCCGATTACCGCGCCCAGTTCCGGGCTGCGCAGGCCTTCTTCCATGGCCCAGAGCATGTCGGCCTGGTTCGGGCAGCGGACGACGATCAGCCGCTGCGGGTCGAGCCCGAAAGCGGCGAGGCCCGGTCCGTACAGGTTGGCGCGCGTGCCGGTATCGACGCACCACAGCACCGCGCCGGTGACCCGCCCGGCGAGCATCGCTGCGAAACCGCTGGCCGCGCTGCCGCGCAGTTCATGCACCGCACCCCGGGCGAGCCCGCCCTGCGGCAGGCAGGTATCGATGCCCGGAAGGCCCAAGGGGACTGGCCGGACCACGGCGTTGCGCCGTTCGATGACCGCGATATCGGCGCGAAGCTTCTCGACGATCTCGGTGCGGGACATGTTCCCTCTCTTGCCAAAATGTTCTTATTTTGTTCTATTCTTTCGATAGGAACAGAGTCAAGCGTTCCGGGATCACAGATGTTTGATGTGGGGGATATCTGGAGTATGAGTGCCGGAGCGTTCCCCTTTGGCGAGGGGCAGCGTATGAGGAACGAAGAATCATCTCTTTATCAGACAAGGCAAGCCGATCCATGACACGATCCGGCGATTCCGATTACGACGTCATTATCGTCGGCGCTGGCGCGGCGGGGTTGATGTGCGCCTTGACGGCGGGTGGGCGCGGGCGGCGGGTGCTGCTGCTTGACCATGCCGATGAAGCGGGCAAGAAAATCCTGATTTCCGGCGGCGGTCGCTGCAATTTCACCAATCTTCACTGCGCGCCGGAAAATTTTATCTCGGGCAATCCGCATTTCTGCAAATCGGCGCTCGCCCGCTATACGCAGTATGATTTCATCGAATTGGTCGACCGGCACCGGATTGCCTGGCACGAAAAGACACTCGGCCAGCTTTTCTGCGATGGGTCGGCGCGGGCGGTGGTCGATATGCTGCTGGCTGAATGCGATGCTGCCGGGGTCGACCTGCGTCTGTCCCGCAAGGTTACCGATATCAGCCGCAGTGACCGGTTTCGGGTGGATACGGCGCAGGGGACCTTCACCGCATCGTCGCTGGTGCTGGCCAGTGGTGGATTGTCGATTCCGAAAATGGGCGCCACGGGTTTCGCGCATGACACGGCGCGGAAGTTTGGTCTGAGTCTGTCAGACATTCACCCGGGTCTGGTGCCGCTGACCTTCGGCGCGGAGGATTTGAAATTCATGCAGCCGCTCAGCGGCGTCGCACTCGACAGTATCGTCTCCTGCGGGCCAGCGTCATTCCGCGAGGCGCTGTTGTTCACCCATCGCGGCTTGTCCGGCCCGGCCATCCTGCAGATTTCTTCCTACTGGCGCGACGGGCAGGAAATCGCGGTGAACATGCTGCCGGATATTGACGCCAGTGCCTATCTGCTCGACCGCAAGCACAGCCGCGCGAAGGCGGAACCCAAGACGGTGCTGGCGGAAATTCTGCCGGCGCGGCTCGCGGCGGCGATTGCCGGGATGCATCTGCCCGTGCGGCCGATCGGCGACCTGCCGGACCGGCTGCTGACCGATCTGGGGGGCCACCTGCACCGCTGGCGGCTGACGCCGTCGGGCAGCGAGGGCTATGCGAAGGCGGAAGTCACGCTCGGCGGGGTCGATACAGCGGGGCTGTCGTCGCGCACGATGGCGGCGGAAGCCGTGCCCGGCCTGCATGTGATCGGCGAGGCGGTTGACGTCACCGGCTGGCTCGGCGGTTATAATTTCCAGTGGGCATGGTCGAGCGGACGGGCCGCCGGCGAAGCGGTCTGAGCGCGCGGGTTTGTTCTAGCTGGCGGGCAGGCCGGCGGTCGAACCGCCATCGACCGGCAGGGTGACGCCGGTGATGTAGGATGATGCCGCCGAACTCAGGAACAGGCAGGTGCCCGCGATATCCTCGGGCTGGGCGATGCGGCCCATCGGCGAAGTACCGGTCAGTCGGTAGCCGTGATTTGCGGCGGTCTGTCCCATGAACGGGGCGACCATCGGTGTATCGACTGTGGCAGGGGCAATCGCGTTTACCGTGATACCGGTGGAGGCCAGTTCGACCGCGAAGACGCGCACCAGATGGGACAGGGCGACTTTCGAGGCGGCATAGGCGCCGCTCGATGCTTTGGGCCGGATCGCGGCGGCGGAAGACAGGGCGGTGATCGCGCGCCGCCGGCCGGGACCGGCCTGCAGCAGGGGCAGCGCTGCCCGAACCGTAATCCAGAACCCGCGCATGTTGACGGCGAAGACATCGTCGAATTCCTGTTCGGTCATGTCGGCAAGCTGCCCGACCCGCAGAATACCGGCGGTGAAGACCAGATGGTCGAGGCCACCGAGTTCGGATGCGGCCTGTTGCAGCGCTGGTCCGACCGATGCGCTGTCGCGGACATCGGCCGCGGCGATCAGTGCCTGTTCCGCACCCGCGCTCCGCAACTCATCGGCAAAGCCGTCCAGCGGTCCTGCATTTATGTCCAATGCTGCGACTTTTGCGCCGCGCGCGGCGAAGGCCAATGCGGCGGCGCGCCCGATCCCGGAGGCCGCGCCGAAGACTGCGACAGGCCTGCCCTGAAATTCTTCGTTATCGTTCGGCATGTCTTTCTCCCCGATCTGCAGATACGAATGATTGAGTATGCGTAGCGGGGCCGACGCATACAAGCCGCCGGGACAGGCAACCCCGTGCTCGTGACAGGATGCGGCGTCACTCGGCGGTATCGTAGCCGTATTTTTCCTTGATTGTTCCGGCAACGGGGCCGGCCAGGAAGGCCATGAAGGCGCGCGCGGCGGGGTTGTCGGCGCCGCGTTTCAGCAGCACGGCATCCTGGTGGATCGGCCTATGCCGGTTGCGGGGCACAAGCCAGCGGGACCCGCCATGGGGGGGAAGCTGCGAGAGTGCGACGAAGCCGATTTCCGCATTGCCGGTTTCGACAAACTGAAAAGCCTGGGCAATGTTGAAGCCGGTCACAATCTTCGGAGCAAGCGCGTCATACAGTCCGAGGGATTGCAACGTTTCGACGGCGGCGGCGCCGTAGGGGGCGGTGGCGGGATTGGCGATGGCGATTTTCCGGAACTGTCCGGATGCGAGGACCGTTTCGTCCGTTACGAAACCTTCCTGTCTGCTGAACAGCACGATCCGTCCGGTTGCGTATGTGAAGCGGCTGCCAGGCAGGGCAAACCCGTCGTCAACGGCCTTTTGAGGCCTCGCCTGGTCTGCGGCAAGAAACACCTCGAACGGCGCGCCCCGTGTGATCTGGGTATAGAGCTGGCCTGTTGATCCGAAGCTTGTCAGGACCTTGTGCCCGGTCGCTTCCTCGAAACGCGTCACGATTTCTCTGGCGGCGGTGGTGAAATTGGCGGCGACCGCGATCAGAACGTCGTCTGCCCGTACCGTTGTTGACGCAAGAATGGCGAACAGGACCGGGATGGCCCAGGCAACGCGTCGCCGTTTCGTCATTCGGTGCCGGTTTTTCATAAGGCGATCATAAATCATCCGGGGACACCCCCGCCAGATGATCCCGCGCGGGGGACAGGTCAGGCGAGGCGTTTAGTAGCCCCGTTCCGCATCGATCATGTCGGGCACAGGTTCGCCAGACCGGAAAGCCTTGATGTTGTCCGCAATCACACGACCGCCGACCAATGGGTCGATCAGGCTGGCGACATGCGGCGTGACCAGAATATCGGGGTGCTCCCAGAAGGGGTGTTCCGGCGGCAGCGGTTCCTTGTAAAAAACATCGAGTGTCGCATTGCTGATCTGGCCGCTTTCCAACGCGTCCAGCAGGTCCTGTTCCACCAGATGTTCGCCGCGTGCCGCGTTGATGACGCGGGCACCCTGTGGCAGGGCGGCAAAAAGCGTCTTGTTCAGGATACCTTCGGTCGCGGGGGTCAGCGGCAGCAGGTTCACCAGGATTTCGGTGCGGGCTAAAAAGTCGTTGAAGTCTTCTTCCCCGGCAAAGCAGGTGACGCCATCGATTGTCTTTTTCGAGCGCGCCCACCCCGCGACGTCGAAACCGACCCGCGCCAGAGTGCTGGCGCAGTCCGCACCAAGATTGCCGAGCCCCATGACCCCGACCTTGCGTTCATGTGCCGGCGGTTCGATGATCTGCCGCCATTCCTTTAACGGCTGGGCGGCTTCAATTTCCGGCAGCCGCCGGTGCAGCCGCAAGACATGCAGCACGACGTATTCGCGCATCCGTATGGTGAGCTGGTCGCCTGTCGTGCGGATAATCGGAACATGCCTGGGCAGTTCCGGGTCCACCATGATGTGGTCGATACCGGCGCCGATGGAGACAATGCACTCCAGGTTGGCAAACCGTTTCAGGCCGCCTGCCGGTGGCTTCCAGACGACCGCGTATCGAACGGAGTCGAAATCATAATCGTCGTTCCACAGGTGAACCGGAATGTCGGGCAACAGGGACTGCATGGTTTCTTTCCACCATTCGGCCCGCGCCGCGCCAACATGCAAAACCAGGGACATTGATCAGCCTTTCAATTTTCGTTGCGTGCTCTGGCGATGCCGGAATCTACGCCCGTACGGCCACATCACCGGGACTGTCGTCGTCTTCGAGAACCAGGGGGGCAGCCGCTGCCGCGCCTGCGCTTGGATTGCCGATATCGCTGATGCCGTAGTTCAGGCCGCTTTCCGGGTCGTGCAGGACACCAGAAGGCGACGAATAAAGCTTCGGGAAAACGAGGCGTTGGGCAACTTCCAACTCGAACTCTTCGGCGAGTTCGGCCAAGGCTGCTTCTCCCATCGCCGGGTCGGCGCGAACCCGGTCGACGCCCGACGCATCGATGCGCGGAAGGTTGAAGACCTCCTCCAGACTCATGTCGTAATCCAGCAGCCAGCCGGCAAGCTGCGTGGTGCAGGGCACGATATGATTGGCGCCCGAAGCGCCCACCGCGAAGATCGCGCGTCCATCCCTGACCGCGACGGTCGGGCACATATTGGAGGAATTGATGCGTTTGCCGCCTTCCATGCTGGTCGGGAAGCCGGGGCGTGGGTCGAAATAACTGACCGCGTTGTTCATGACCATACCGGTGCTGGGCAGCACGACCTTCGCGCCGAAGCGGTTCAGCAGCGTATAGGTCAGCGCCACCATGTTCCCTTCGGTGTCGCATGCGCTCATATGCGAGGTACTGCCGGCGCGCTGTATCTTCCCGACACGCGCCCTGTGGGTCATGAACGCCTTGTTGAGCCCCTTTGCATAAACGCTGTAGGCATGGGCGCCGAATGGCCTGGATGTATCCAGATGTTCCGTCACATATTCGAGCGTTTCGTTCAGGCGCAGGCCGCCGCTTGTCTCTCCGGCTGTGTAGAGTGTCGCGCCGCGATGTGTACCGACGAGTGGTTCGCGCCACTCTTCCCGGTAGGCGGCGAAGTCCTCGGCGGTAATCCGGCTGCCACCGGCCTGCAGGTCGCGGGCCATCGCTTCCGCGAGCCGCCCCTTATAGAAAACGTCGGGTCCTTCCGCCGACAGGGCCTCCAGCGTTTCGGCCATTTTATCGATGCGCAGGAACTGCTCCGGCTGGGCTGGGGCGCCGCCGGGAAGGTAGATATCGGAAGCGGCCGGGTCCTTTAGTAGGTCGCCCATTTCAAGGGCGATATTGAGTGTCGCGAACCAGCCCACAGGCAAGCCACGGCGCGCCAGGGTGATGGCTGGTTCGAGGATCGAGTCGAGCCCCAGCTTGCCGAACCGCTCGGCCGCCGAGGAAAGCCCGGCAACGGCGCCCGGCACGGCAATTGAGCCGTAGCCGGTAACATTCCGGTTTTCAACGACGCCGGGAAAGCCCATCAGCGAATCAGGAATGTTGGGATCCAGTGGGTAATCGGCACTGTCCGTTGCCTTGGCCAGCATGCCCTGGAAATCGACGAAATAGGCCCGCGCTGTTGCCGCATGCCAGATCACCATGTAGCCGCTGCCGCCCAGGCCGCACATCCACGGTTCCAGGGCATTCAGCGCAAAGGCGCAGGCGACGGCGGCATCAACGGCATTGCCGCCCTTGTCCAGGACGGCTGCCCCGGCGCGCGATGCCAGGTGATGCTGGCTCGCGACGACGCCACGTTCGCTCGATCTGGCTGCTTTGCTGACGCGCCACTGTTCGAGGTTGCGATTCATGAAAGTGCTCCAAATTCCCTAAAATATCCGCGTGGCGCCCTATGGCACCAAACGGGGCCCTGATTATCCTGTAGCGTCTGCGCGGCTTCAATTAAAGCCCTCTCTTCCCTATAAGGGATTACAACGAGAGGCATGTCTGCACATTGTCTTTCACTTCTGAACACAGGGGGCGGTAGAAAATCGTGAGTTATATCATCAAGGATATGCCAGATCAGGCCGGTGCCGAAATTCTGGAAAAATGCGGGAGAGCGGAAACCGCGACGATCGGTCACCGCCGTCATACCGGCTTCATGGATCGGGGTATTCAAGCCATCCTGTCCGGCAATCGCACGATTGCCGGTACGGCGGTTACCCTGGCCTTGCCGGGGCAGGATTCCACCTTGCTGCACCATATTGTACAATTCCTGCGACCCGGCGACATTCTCTGCATTGACCGCCTTGGTGACCAGAAGCACGCCTGCCTGGGCGGCGGTGTTGCTGCGGCGATCAAATATACCGGCTGCGTTGCGGTCATTATCGACGGTCCCTGCACGGATGTTCCGGAAATCGAACAATACGACCTGCCGGTCTGGTGCCGCGGAACGGCGCCCATAACGACCCGAATTTACGATGTTGGTGGCAGTTTCAATATCCCCGTTGCCATGGGCGGTGCCGTCGTCAATCCAGGCGATATCGTGATCGCCGATTTTTCCGGTGTACTGGCGATGCCGCCGGAAGAAGCCGAAGCCGATGTGGATTGGGCCCTGGCCAAGCAGGCGGGCGAACCGGGTGGGCATAAGAAAATGCTGGCAGGCGAAAAACTTGGTGACCTTTCGGGCGCATCCGCAAAGGTGATGGCCAAGCTCGCAGGCTGACGCGCTTATCGATGGGCCGTCAGGCCGGTGATTTCGAAAATATTTGATAACGCATTGAAATCGCTGGCTGGGGACAGAGGACTCGAACCTCTAATACCTGATTCAGAGTCAGGCGTGATACCATTTCACCAGTCCCCAACGGCGCTGGCACCCTTGCGTGAGGGCTTGAAGGCGCGGTTGTTATCACATCGCGTTGGCTTTGTGTAGCATTTCGCCGGTCATTCTTGCATTTTCATGGTTTGCGGCTAAAACCGGCGTCGTTCGCATTTGCGTAACATTCGTATTACGATATGTTTACAAAAATACGATTATACATTGGTTGCCCTTTCATTGGGAAAGGGGCCTCGGTCGGAAGAGGCGGCGAGACGGGATGGCGACATACGTCAATTCGCGGCGGCATGGTAAGGACCGTCGAACTTCGGGGCACGCGGGTCGCAAGCCCGAGGAATCCCACGTCTATGCTGCGATAGATCTCGGGACAAATAACTGCCGTTTGCTTGTTGCCCGCCCGACATTAGGCAATTTTCGCGTCATTGACGCCTTTTCGCGCATCGTCCGGCTGGGAGAAGGGCTGGGCGATACTGGCGTGCTCTCTGAAGCGGCCATGAACAGGACGATAGCAGCGTTACGGATATGCGCGGCGAAAATGCGACGCCGTAAAGTTGACCGGGCGCGACTGGTCGCGACGGATGCCTGCCGCCGCGCACTGAATTGCGCGGAATTTCTGAAGCGGGTCGAACGGGAAACCGGACTGTGGTTGGAGACAATTTCGTGTCAGGAGGAAGCACGCCTTGCCCTGCGCGGCTGCGCACCGCTGTTTGCGGAAGATAAAAGCCGGGCGCTCGTCTTCGATATCGGGGGCGGCAGTACGGAAGTCACGGTCGCGGACACGCATGAATGCCGCAAGGCGCGCAGCGAAAGCAGCGATATTGATTCCTCGGAAACGAATTGGGTTTCATTGCCGTTTGGCGTGGTCGGGTTGAGCGAACGCTATGGCGATGCCGCCATGACGCGGGAACGGTACCGGGCAATGGTCGAGGATGTAGACCAGGAATTGGCCCCGTTCTGTGCCCGCAATGACATCTCCGGCTCGGTACGTCGCGGTGAATTGCAGATGCTCGGGGCGTCCGGCACGGTAACGACCCTGACAGGCGTGTCGATGAACCTGGCGCGTTATGATCGCGGCCTGGTTGATGGTGCCTTCCTTGAATTTGAGGAAATTCTGAGTATCAGTGACAAGTTGCGAAGCATGGATTGCGCCGAACGGGCAGCGCATCCCTGTATCGGCAACGATAGGGCTGACCTGGTCGTTGCCGGATGTGCTATCCTGGAAGCGATGTGCCGGCGCTGGCCCGTCGGTCGCCTGCGGGTGGCCGACCGGGGATTGCGTGAAGGCATTCTGCTCGACCTGATGGTCGGTGAGGATAGTGAAAGGCCCGAAAGTGGCGGAACGTAAGGGAAAAGGCGGCGGCAGCAGGGATATATCCGTCGGCCGCGAGAAGACAGTGCGGCTGCGCCCGGGCAAGGGGCGCAAAGTGTCTTCCCGGCGCTGGCTCGAACGCCAGCTCAACGATCCCTATGTCATTCAGGCGCAACGGCAGGGATATCGCAGCCGTGCGGCATTCAAACTCAGCGAACTGGATGAAAAATACCGGCTCTTGAAAAAAGGCACGCGGGTGGTCGATCTGGGCGCGGCGCCCGGCGGCTGGACCCAGATTTCACTGGAAAAGCTCGGACCGTCCGGCAAGGTCGTGGCAATTGATATCTCGCCGATCGAACCGATTGGTACCGCGGTTATCCTGGAAGGGGACATGCGTGACCCGGATACGGCGGTACGGCTCACCCGGGCGCTGGGCGGCGCCGCCGACCTTGTTCTGTCGGACATGGCGGCCCCCGCAAGCGGGCATACGGCGACGGATCACCTGCGGATAATAGCGCTGGTGGAAACCGCACTGGATTTCGCAGAGGAAGTGCTGGCCCCTGGCGGGGCATTTGTCGCCAAGGTGCTGCAGGGCGGAACGGAGCGGGAGATGCTCGCGCGGCTGAAACGGGCATTCAAGCAGGTCCATCATTCGAAACCGGCGGCCAGCCGCAAGGATTCGGCTGAAATGTATGTTGTCGCCATGGGGTATCGCGGCGCGCCGGATTTCCCTGGGATTGACGAAAACCGCTGATAATTTCCACTCGTGCATGGGGCTGTGTCCGCAAGGGGCCCAAAAATGCGTTTCAACGCTACTGATGTTGCGGATTGTGGATAAAAACCGAAGAAAGGCATGGTCGAGCTGCATCTGCGTGCTATAAGGGCGCAGATTTTGCTGGAGGAACGCATGGAAATTCGTGAAGCGCTGACATTTGATGATGTCTTACTCCAGCCTGCCGCCTCCGCTGTCCTGCCGAAGGATGCGGATACCCGCACCAGATTGACCAATAAAGTGTCGCTTGGCATTCCGCTGGTATCGTCAGCGATGGATACCGTGACGGAAGGCCGTCTGGCGATTGCGATGGCCCAGGCTGGCGGGTTGGGTGTGATCCACAAGAATTTGTCCATTGAGGAACAGGCGCAGGAAGTCCGGCGCGTAAAGCGGTTCGAGGCGGGTATGGTCGTCGATCCGATCACGATCACGCCGGATCAGACGCTGGCGGACGCGCTGCATATTATGGATACCAACAGCATTTCCGGAATCCCCGTGGTCGCCAAGCGCAGCGGTAAGCTGCTCGGTATTCTGACAAACCGGGATGTGCGCTTTGCGACCGACCCGGGACAGGTGGTTCGGGATCTGATGACCCGGCGCGGTCTTATCACCGTACGCGAAGGCGTCGAACATGAAGAAGCCAAGCGGCTGCTGCATGAAAACCGGATTGAAAAGCTGTTGGTGGTCAACGACGAACGTCGCTGCGTCGGGCTAATCACGGTCAAGGATATCGAAAAGGCGCAGCGGTTCCCCGACGCCTGCAAGGATGAACATGGCAGTCTTCGTGTCGCCGGTGCCGTCGGCGTTGGCGATGAGGGAATCGAGCGTGCCGCGGCCCTGCTTGATGCCGGTTGCGACATTATTGTGATCGACACGGCACATGGTCATTCCGAAGGCGTGCTGGCAGCGATCGACCAGGTCAAGCGGCAGAGCAACTATGTGCAGGTCATCGCCGGAAATGTCGCGACGGCGAGCGGGGCGGAGGCACTGATTGGTGCCGGTGCCGATGCGGTAAAGGTTGGTATTGGCCCGGGATCGATATGCACGACACGGATTGTCGCCGGGGTTGGCGTGCCGCAATTGACCGCCATCATGGATGCGGTTGAAGTGGGGCAGAAACACAATATTCCCATTATCGCCGATGGCGGCATCAAGTATTCCGGTGATCTGGCCAAGGCCATTGCGGCTGGCGCAAGCGTCGCAATGATCGGATCATTATTTGCCGGAACGGATGAGGCCCCCGGCGAAGTCCACCTGTATCAGGGACGTTCCTATAAATCCTATCGGGGCATGGGATCGGTCGGTGCAATGGCGCGCGGATCGGCGGACCGTTACTTCCAGGAAGAAATTACCGATTCGCTGAAGCTGGTCCCGGAAGGCATCGAAGGACAGGTGCCGTACAAGGGCCCGATCGGCACGGTTATCCATCAGCTCGTCGGCGGATTGAAGGCGGCGATGGGCTATACGGGGAATGGGACGATCGGCGATATGCAGCAGAACTGCGCGTTCCTGCGGGTTACCGATTCCGGGCTTCGTGAAGGGCACGTACATGACGTGACCGTAACGCGCGAAGCACCGAACTACCGCGTCGGGTCGTGACCGGAATAAAGATCCGTTCCGCCCGCAGCGGCGACGCCGCTGCAATCGCCACCGTCTATATCGAAGCGTGGCGCGCGACTTATGCCGGGATCGTGCCGGATTCGGTTCTGCTTGAAATGTCCCAGACCCGCCAGCAGCGCGTCTGGGCGCATCATATTCAAAGCATGGGGCCGGTTCTGGTCGCGGTTCACCCGCAACACGGCGTGCTTGGCGTTACCAGCGGGGGCCGGTGCCGCGACCGCGAATTTGCGGGGGCCGGGGAAGTGTTCACGCTGTACGTTGCACCGGATCATCAGGGGCAGGGATACGGCAAGGCACTGTTACAGGCCATCCTCGATGCGCTGCATGATACAAAGCACGACGACGCAATGCTTTGGGTTCTTGCCGACAATCACGCCCGCTTCTTTTATGAGGCGATGGGGGGAACCCGCGTGGCCGAACGGCATGCGTGCCTGTGGGGCGCCACGTTAAAAGAGGTCGCCTATCAATGGCGGCTGAAGTCTCCATTGCCCGGGCGTGGCCGCATCGGCACACTGCACCGCGATGTCTCTTCCTCCAGAAATGGCGATAGTACCGAATGACCGACCGTATACTGATTATCGATTTTGGCAGCCAGGTAACGCAATTGATCGCACGGCGCGTGCGCGAGAACGGCGTCTACTGTGAAATTCATCCCTATAACCGCGTCGATGCGGACAGCCTTTCAGCCTTTGATCCCAAAGCGATCATCCTGTCGGGCGGGCCCGCGAGCGTTACCGCGACGGAAGCGCCGCGTGCCCCGGCAGCCATCTTTGAATCGGGATTGCCGGTACTTGGCATCTGTTACGGCCAGCAGCTTATGTGTGAACAGCTTGGCGGCAAGGTAGAGCCCTCGGACCATCAGGAATTCGGCCGGGCCTTCCTGGAAGTCAAACAGGATTGCGAATTGTTCCATGGGCTGTGGGAGGTCAATGCGCGCGAACAGGTTTGGATGAGCCATGGCGACCGGGTGACGAAGCTTCCCGACGGCTTCTCTGTCGTTGGGGTCAGTGACGGCGCGCCGTTTGCCGTCATCGCGAATGACAGCCGCAAATATTACGGGGTGCAGTTCCATCCGGAAGTTGTGCATACGCCGCAGGGTGGCCGGTTGCTGAAGAATTTTACCCATCGGGTGGCCGGATGTACTGGTGACTGGACGATGCATGCGTTCCGCGAGCAGGCCGTGGCACGGATCCGCGAACAGGTCGGTGATGGCAAGGTTATCTGCGGGCTGTCGGGCGGTGTCGATTCATCCGTCGCGGCAGTGCTGCTTCACGAAGCCATCGGCGACCAGCTGACCTGCATCTTTGTCGACCATGGATTGCTGCGGATGGGCGAGGCGGATGAGGTCGTGAAGCTGTTCGGCGAGCATTACAATATTCCGCTGGTGCATCGTAATGTTGCGCCGCTGTTTATTGACGCGCTGGCCGGCGTGACCGATCCGGAGGAAAAACGTCGCATTATCGGTCGGCTGTTCATCGAAGTTTTCGAGGAAGACGCCAAGAAAACCGGGGACGCGCAGTTCCTGGCACAAGGGACGCTGTATCCCGATGTGATCGAGTCGGTGTCCGTGATTGGCGGGCCGAGCGTGACGATCAAATCGCACCATAATGTCGGCGGATTGCCCGACCGGATGAAGCTGTCCCTCGTCGAGCCCTTGCGCGAACTGTTCAAGGACGAAGTCCGGGACCTGGGCCGTGAACTGGGACTGCCGGAATCGCTGGTTGGTCGGCATCCGTTTCCGGGGCCGGGGCTCGCGATCCGTATCCCGGGCGATATCACGCGCGAGAAACTGGAAATTCTGCGCCAGGCAGATGCCGTCTATCTGGAGGAAATTCGCAATGCCGGCCTGTATGATGCGATCTGGCAGGCCTTTGCGGTCCTGCTGCCGGTTCGTTCCGTCGGCGTGATGGGCGACAACCGGACCTATGACTATGTCTGCGCCCTGCGGGCGGTAACGTCGAGCGACGGGATGACAGCCGATTCATATCCCTTCGACCATGCCTTTATTGCCAGCGTGGCGACCCGGATTATCAACGAGGTGCGCGGTATCAATCGCGTCGTGTACGACGTGACCTCGAAGCCGCCGGGCACGATCGAGTGGGAATAAGCCGCAGCGTTAGGCACGTTCAGGCTGCTTACAGCAACTGACACATAGTGTCGGTTGCTGCGTTTCTGCGCAACAGATATGCAAATTTTCAGAAATCAGCGCCTGATTCGGCAAAACATCCGCAATCACGGGCGCAGTTCAAGTCTTTCGTGCGGTTTCGATCCGGCGCTTCGTTCAACGCATTGCAACGAAGCTCCGGATCAATGCATCAGCGTTTGCCGGCGGCCGCTGCCTTGGCTGTCTTGGAGTCGCTTTTGCTGTCCGTGCCCTGACGATAGGCCTGCATGCAGTGTTCTTCACAATAGGGTCGATTCGCGGAAGACTGACTCCCGCAAAAATGGAAATCCTTTTCACCCGGATTGCCAATAGGCCATTGGCAAACCCGGTCCGTGACCGGGTTTAACATGCTGATAACGGGCTTGGAGGGAACCGTTCGCGTGGAAAGGCCCAGCCGGTGCGCTTTGCCGATTACAGCGTTGCGGGTGACCTGGCCGAGTGACTCTGCGATTTGACGCGCGGACAGCCCTTCGGACCAAAGTTCCTTCAGTAACTCAACTCGTTCCGCATTCCATTCCATGGTAACCCCACAAGACGTTGCCAAAATTGCTCTGTCAGGGGATGCCGTCATATTCGGCATACATATTGTGTAACAGAGGTGCAGTCGACACTATATTGGGTGTTGGCGTGGGGCTCAAGTCGAAATGATCATGAATCGCAGATTCATTATTAAGTATATTGATTCACTATTCGAATCCGGGCCGACAGCTGTGGAAAACCGCCCAGGGAAGCCCTGAATCCTTAGCCAGATACCTCTGGATCATAAAGCGGATCATTGTCTTTTGGATCAGCACGGATACGCCTTCCAAAGCCATCTGATGTGGCGAAAATCCGCGTGATCGGCAAGGCTGGCTAAATCGACGTGTCGCCGCGCCGATGTTACCCGTTTTGCGATAAAAATAAATTCGGTCGGGTGAGTTTTCAGCGTCTCGAAACAAGGCGTAGCGGGCTGTCGAAAACCTTCAGGACAGTATCGAGCGACTGGCTTTGTTTGAGCTTCTGCTTGCCGTGAAAAACGATGTAATTGCTTTCCTTTCCGGCATTCGACTTTGAAACGGAAAACAGCGGCGCGTCATAACTGTGCCGGAACATCGAAAAGATGGCGGCACTTCCATTGTGGTCGATGGCGTAATCGCGCCATTCGCCGGTTGCGACGCGGCGGCTGTATACTTCAAGCAACTGTCGCAATTCCTGGCGATTAAAGAATGTGCGGCCCTTGCCGGCTTTTTTCTGCCGTCCTGTTGGCAGGTCCAATAGTGTCGCCATCAGTTTTCCGCCTCCTTCCCGAATTGTTGGGGCACTTGGTTGCGCAAGCGATCGGCTGCGTCTTCTTCCTTCTGGTTAACGTATCTGGGTGGCGCCGGTTCCATAGGGATCTGGCGTCGTGTAACAGGTTGGTTTTCCGATTGTGCGATAGCAGTAGATCGGCTTTTCGATGATCCGCCGCTCAAACGTGTTTCGACACAGTGGTCCACCATCCTCAAGTGATTTCAGCAAGTTACATTGTTTACCGGATGCCCGTTCCGCGATGTAATCGGTCGGAACCTGATCCGTATGGACAAAACTGGCCAATCCAGCGCCAAGCGCGATTACGGATTCCGCGCCACAGGATGACACCAGCAGCAGGATGGATAGAGAAACCGCAAGCCGTCGCACCCTGTGGAAATTTCTCACGTTGCCATCTTCCACACTGCCGGTCCCTGCCAAGCGAATCTCCCGGTAAAGGGGGCCCCGGACCTTCCCCGAGGCAATGCGTGGAGTGTGCCGTATCATCTTGGTTTTCGCAAGCTTGCGAGCGATTGTCGGCGCTATTCGGCTCTTGGCGGAATGCTTTGCCTAAGACACCGCGTGAAGCTATGTTAGCCGCCCTCTGGAACAGATCAGGATCGGTGTATCGTATCGACCTTGAGAATCTGTTCGCAATGGTTCAACAGGGCAAGGTTTCGAGATTGTCCGGATCACACGAATCGATTCGGTGAAAACTTGGCTGAACGTGGCAGGAGACGCCGGTGGCGGATATCTTCGAAGAAGTCGACGAAGACTTAAAGCAGGAAAACTACAAAAAGCTGTGGGATCGCTACGGCCGTTATCTGATTGCTGTCCTGGTACTGATTGTTGCCGGTACTGCGGGAAATATCGGCTGGAAGGATTACGTCGAGAAGCGGCAGCAGGGCTATAGCGAGCGTTTCGTCGCGGCAATTGCTTTGGCGGAAGACGGTAATGTCTCCCAGGCTGCCGGCGCGATGGCGCAACTGTCCAGTGATGCGAATACGGGATATTCGATGCTGGCGCGGTTTCGGGAAGCCGCAATGCGCCGGGAGGCCGGCGAAATGGCCGCCGCCGTGGACATATATGAGTCGCTTGCCGACGATAGTACCATCGAACAGTACTATCGCGATCTTGCGGTCCTGCTGCTTGTCATGACCCAGGTTGAGAGCGGTGACCCCGCGGCCATGTCGGCACGGCTGACGCCATTGGCGGAAGATGGGCCCTGGCGGCATACCGCGAATGAGTATCTTGGAATTCTCGGGCTGCGTCAGGGAGACAATGAGGCGGCACGGACCCGGTTCCAGGCGGTGGCGGATGATGCCTCAGCCCCTGATGGGGCGCGCGCACGGGCAGCCGAACTTTTACGCACATTGGCGCCGTAAACCTTATCGCCATGAAAAGATTGATTGCGCATATGGCACTGGCCGGTGTGATGACGTTCACGCTGGGGGGCTGCGGTCTGTTTGAAACCGAGGACCCGCGCATTCCAGGCGAACGCATCTCGGTGCTTTCCCTCGACCGGCAACTTGAACCCGATCAACGGATTGTTGACCTGCAGGTAAGGCTGCCACGTCCGACGCCATTGGTTTCCTGGACCGGGTCGGGCGGAAATTCTGCGCATTCCCCGCAGCATATTGCCATCCCGGCCAGTATCGCGCCGGCGTGGCGGACCAATATCGGCGAAGGCTCGGATTCGACCATGCGCCTGCTGGCGACACCGATTATCGTCGATGGGCTGGTCTACACGATGGACGTCGAATCCCAGATTTCAGCGGTCAACGCGTTGAACGGCAATATTGATTGGCAGCACGACCTTACGGTTCCCGATGATGACGATGAAGCGTTTGGCGGCGGTCTTGCTTATGAAAACGGCCGGCTTTTCGCATCGACGGGATTTGCGGATGTCATTGCGCTTGATGCGACTTCCGGCAAGGAATTGTGGCGGACGCGATTGTCAGGCCCAATGCGCGCGGCGCCGACGGTCGTCGATGGCCGGGTATTCTTGGTGACGATCGACAATCAGGCCTTTGCGCTGAATGCGGATACGGGGGAACGGATCTGGACTCACTCGGGGTTTGCCGAGGTGGCAGGCTTGCTGGGTGGCGCAAGCCCGGCCGTTGCGAACGGTGCGGTGATTGTTCCTTATTCCTCGGGTGAAATTTTTGCGCTTAAGGTGGAGAACGGGCGACCGCTCTGGTCGGATAATCTGTCCTCTTCGCGGCGTCTGGATGCTTTGTCGACATTGGCCGATATCCGGGGCATGCCGGTGATCGACCAGGGCCTTGCCTTTGCGATAAGCCATTCCGGCCGTATGGCCGCAATCGATATTCGCACCGGCACCCGGGCATGGGAGCAGGGCATCGGCGGCGTCGATATGCCCTGGGTGGCAGGAGAGTTCGTCTATGTCCTGACGAATGAAAATCAGGTTGTCTGTCTGACGCGCCGTGGTGGCCGAATCCGCTGGGTTCGGGACCTGCCGCAGTTCGAAGATGCGGATGACAAGGACGATCCGATCAAGTGGACCGGGCCTGTTCTGGCCGGGGATCGGCTGCTGATTTCAGGAAGTCATGGTGAAGCATGGTCGTTGTCCCCATATACCGGTAAGGTGCTGGGACGGCTTGATCTGTCCAGTGCAGCGTATCTCCCGCCGGTCGTAGCCGGCGGGACTGTCTATTTTCTGACTGAGGATGGCGATCTTATCGCCATGCGATAACGGCGGCATAACAATCGATGGCGTTTACCGTAGCAATAGTGGGCCGACCCAATGTCGGAAAATCGACCCTGTTCAACCGTCTGGTGGGCAAGCGGTTGGCGTTGGTCGACGACACGCCGGGGGTGACCCGTGACCGTCGTGAAGGCAGTGCCACGCTGGGCGACCTGTCTTTCGATGTGATTGACACTGCCGGACTGGAAGAAGCTTTCGACGACAGCCTGGAGGCGCGGATGCGCCATCAGACGGATATGGCAATCGAGGAAGCTGATCTGGCGATCATGATGATCGATTCCCGGGCCGGCATCACCCCGATGGACAGTCATTTTTCTGCCTGGCTGCGACGTACCGACAAGCCCGTCGTGCTTGTGGCGAACAAGTGCGAAGGCAAGGTCGGCGAGCGGGGGCTGTATGATGCGTTCTCTTTGGGACTTGGCGAGCCTATTCCTCTTTCGGCCGAGCATGGCGACGGCATGGCGGAGCTTTTTGCAGCCCTTGTCGAGCATGCGGATGCGGTGGCGGCGCAGGAAGACGGTGAACGCGGCGAGCGTCCGCTACAGCTTGCAATCGTCGGGCGGCCGAATGTCGGAAAATCGACCCTTATCAACCGCCTGATCGGCGAAGACAGATTACTGACCGGACCGGAAGCTGGCATTACGCGTGATTCCATCACGGTCGACTATATGTATCGGGGGCGCCCGCTGAAACTGGTCGATACGGCTGGTCTTCGGCGCCAGTCCCGTATCTCGGAAAAGGTCGAACGCCTGTCACGGGCGGATTCGGAGCGGTCGATCCGGTTTGCGCAAGTGGTCGTTCTATTGCTCGATTCCACGGATATGCTTGAAAAGCAGGACCTGACCATTGCCCGGAAAACGATCGAGGAAGGGCGTGCGTTGGTCGTCGCGGCCAATAAGTGGGACCTGATTGAAAATCGCGAAGAAGCGCTCGCCAAATTGCGGGACCGCCTGGAACGGTCGCTGCCGCAGGTGCGTGGCGTTCCGGTTCTGACGGTTTCCGGCTTGAATGGCCGTAACCTCGACGCCCTGATGGATAGCGTCTTTGCGATCTACGATGTCTGGGATACGCGGATCAGTACGGCGAAGCTGAATGAATGGCTTGGATTCATGCTGGAGGCACATCCGCCACCGCTGGTTTCGGGACGGCGTCTTCGATTGCGTTACATGACGCAGATCAAGTCCCGGCCGCCGACATTTGCGTTCTGGACCTCGCGGCCTGATGCATTGCCGGATTCGTATATGCGGTACCTGATGAACGGATTGCGTGAGGATTTCAATCTGGAGGGGGTGCCGTTGCGTCTGCTTCTGCGCAAAGGCCGCAACCCTTATGCGGATAAGGGATGAGCGCGGGATTTTTCCGTGCTGCCGTACTGCTCCTTTCCGGAATACTGTCCGCCTGTGCCACCCCTGAGGGGCCGGGCCCTTCGCAATGGGATGGCCGCTGGGTCGGTCACTTCGAATCATCGCTCGGGCTGCTGGGTTGCCCGTCGCGCGGCGTGCTGGATACCCAAATCGTAAACGGTGTCATGGCGGGCGGCGGCAATGCCGGTCCGGTTGTGATTGCGGTGCGGGGGAGTGTGGCGCCGGACGGTGAAGTCATCGATGGCGTCTTTGCCCGTGACGGGTTGGCGGCCGCTGTTATGGCGGGAACGTTCCGGCTCTCTGGCGCTGCCGGACGCTGGCAGGGAACGACTTGCGAAGGCAATTGGAGCCTGCAGCGGTTTACGCCTGGCTAACGGCTATTGCGCCTGGATTATCGCGCCATTCTGGCTGCACTGCGCCGATGCGAGCTCGACGAATACATCGGTAATACTGTCGGGAGTCGCGAGTTGCATCGGATCCTCCCCCGGAAAGGCATGGGCGCGCATCGATGTTCGAACCGCGCCGGGATTGATGATATTTGCGCGCATGGCGGTCGTGGAGATTTCATTGGCATAGGTGCAAACCAGTGATTCAAGTGCCGCCTTGCTGGCCGAATAGGCTCCCCAATAGGCTTTGGCCGTCTGCGCGGCACCGGAAGAAACAAAGATGGCACGGCCCGCATCGGATTGCCGTAACAGGGTGTCGAAGCTCCGGATCAACCGGTAATTGACCGTGACGTTCAGTGCGAAAGCCTCATCCCAGACCTTGGGCTCGATATGGGGGATTGGCGACAGAATGCCCAGTGTCGCTGCGTTGCCGACGAGGATATCCAGCTTGCCGAAGCGTTGGAATACCGCGGCGCCCATCTGGTCTATCTGATCCATATCCAGCAGGTCTGCCGGGACCAGCGTTGCCTTGCCGCCGGCGGCGCGAATGGAATCATCGACTTCCTCCAGCCCGCCAACGGTTCTGGCGGTGAGGATCAGATGCGCGCCTTCCGCAGCGAAGCGTTTGGCGACGGCAGCACCGATACCCCGGCTGGCACCGGTGATGAGCGCGATTCGCCCTTCGAGTCGTTTGGTCGTCATGCCGGCATGTCCCCTACCTAGAACCGGTAATCCTGTCGGTTATCAGCTGATTTCCGAGAGCAGTGATAATTGTTGTGAGCCCTGTTCGCCCTTCCTGTCGGTAAGTTCGATCGGATAGTCGCCACTGAAACAGGCGTCGCAGTAATGTGGATCATCCGGGTCGCGGTTCGGTGCGCCCATGGCTCGGTAAAGCCCATCAATGGAAATGAAAGCCAGCGAATCGGCGCCAATCAGTTCGCGCATGCCCTCCACGTCATTCTGGGCTGCCAGCAGGGCCGAGCGTTCCGGTGTATCGACCCCGTAATAGCAGGAATGCATCGTTGGCGGGCTGGTGATGCGGATATGGACTTCCAGCGCGCCTGCCTGGCGCACCATGTCCACGATCTTGCGGATGGTCGTGCCGCGGACGATGGAATCATCGACCAGGACAACCCGCTTGCCGGTGATATAGGCCCGGTTGGCGCTGTGTTTCAGTTTGACGCCGAGATGCCGGATCTCATCGCTTGGTTCGATGAAGGTACGGCCGACATAGTGGTTACGAATGATGCCGTATTCGAACGGGGTCTCTGATCCCTGCGAAAAGCCGATCGCGGCCGGGACGCCGGAATCCGGAATGGGCACGATGACATCGGCTTCGACCGGTGCCTCGCGGGCCAGTTCGATGCCGATCTGCTTGCGGGCCTCGTATACCGAGACACCTTCGACGATGCTGTCCGGGCGGGAGAAGTAAATATATTCGAATACACAGAACCGTTGCCGTTTCCGGGTGAAGGGGAAATGGCTTTGCAGTCCATCCTTGCTGGCAACAATCAGTTCTCCGGGTTCGACATCGCGCACATAGGTCGCGCCAATGATGTCGAAGGCGCAGCTTTCCGAGGCCAGGATATAAGCGTCGCCGATCCGTCCAAGGACGAGGGGCCTTACGCCAAGCGGGTCGCGGACGCCGATCATCATGTCTTCCGTCATGATCACCAGCGAATAGGCACCTTCAATCTGGTGCAGCGTACTGGTCAGGCGTTCGACGACACTACCGTGCCGGGTTGCCATCAGGTGGATGATGATTTCGGTGTCCGTCGTCGACTGGAAAATACAGCCCCTCTGGACCAGTGTCTGGCGCATGGTCAGTGCGTTGGTGAGGTTGCCGTTATGGGCAATGGCCAGCCCACCGAATTCCAGATCCGCGAAAAGTGGCTGGACGTTGCGCACATGGGGTTCGCCGGTTGTCGAATACCGGGTATGGCCAATGGCCGCGTGACCATGAAGTCGGTCAATGACGCTTTTCCGACCAAAGATATCGCCGACCAGCCCGATGCCGCGGTGCGCCGGGAACTGTTTGCCGTCGAACGAAACGATACCGGCTGCCTCCTGTCCCCGATGCTGCAGGGCGTGTAGTCCCAGCGCCGCCAGGGGGGCCGCTTCTTCGTGGTCGAAAATGCCGAATACGGCACATTCCTCGTGCAGCTTGTCGTCATCAAACGGGTTCGTATTCAGCATTTCAGCACTCGCCTTCTACTGTTTGCTGTCAATCAGCCGTTGCATGTCACGGCGTTCGTTTTTGTTATACGCGGGCGGCTTACCATCACCCGTTAACGAAACGCCACTTTTTCCAAGATTGTCGAGCAATCGCTTTGCCTCGACAGCCTGTTCTGTCGTGTCGCGCGCGGTATCCGCGGTATCGCGGGTTCCCTTGCGCATTTCCTTGGGAATGATCGTTGTCAGGATTTCAGCACCCTGTTTGACCATCGACGCGGTGCGGGCATCCTCCATATAAGGATTTAGGTCGTTTTCGGACCATGCCCAGGTTGCGGCAATATATGCGACACTGACCAGCAGCGCACCGCGAACAAGCCCGAACAGGAATCCGAGCCCGCGGTCGATCGCGCTCAGGACGCTGTCTTTGACTTGTCCGGAAATTGTGTGATTGACCAGCGTCAGCACGACCAGCGTGACCAGGAAAAGCCCGACACCCGCGATAATATCCGCGACGATCTGAATCGATATGACCTGACGGACATAGGGCTGGACATAGGAAAAGGCGTAAAGGGTCACAAGAACGGCGCCAATCCACGTCGTCAGGGAGAGCACCTCCCGCACGAGGCCACGGAAATAGCCGAGCAGCCCCGAAAGGATCAGGGCGGTGATGACAACCACGTCGAAAAATTCAAAGGGGAGCGTCATATTTCGCTTCTACAGGCCTGCGGCCTGGCTTTCCGCTGCGGGTTGTTCCGGGAAGAGTTCGAACAGATCCCCCACGCCTGCGAGTTCGCGCAGCGCCACACCTTCGGTCGGCAGCTTGCCACGGGATTGCGGCGCCAGGATCTGTGTAAAGCCAAGTTTACTCGCTTCCTTCAACCGGGCGGCCATCTGGCTGACAGCACGGATTTCGCCTGATAGGCCGATTTCACCGAAAATGGCCATGGAGCCGGGTAATGGTAAGCCGTATAGCGCTGATGTCAGGGCGGCGGCAACCGCCAAATCAGCTGCGGGCTCGCTTATCCGGAATCCGCCGGCAACGTTCAGATACACATCCTTACCCGTGAATTGCAGTCCGGCACGGGACTCAAGCACTGCGAGCACCATGGACAGCCGCCCGCTATCCCAACCGACGACATTGCGGCGCGGTGTGCCAAGCGGTGAGGGAGCGACAAGCGCCTGGATTTCAACCAGAACCGGACGGGTGCCCTCGATCCCGGCAAAAACGGCGGCACCGGATACATCCCCGTTGCGGTCGGCAAGGAACAGGGCGGACGGGTTGGTCACTTCGGACAAGCCGCCATCCGTCATTTCGAAGACGCCGATTTCGTCTGTCGGACCAAACCGATTCTTCACTGCGCGCAAGATCCGGAACTGGTGGCCGCGTTCGCCCTCGAAATACATGACGGTATCGACCATGTGTTCCAGCACGCGAGGCCCTGCAATCACGCCTTCCTTGGTGACATGCCCGACAAGCAGCACCGTGATGTTACGGCGCTTGGCAAGCCGGATCAGTTCCTGCGCCGATGCGCGAACCTGGCTGACGGTGCCCGGTGCGGATTCCAGGGAATCGATATACATGGTCTGGATGGAATCGATGACGACGATATCGGGTGCATCATCCGTATCCAGCGTTGCCAGGACATCGCGAACATTGGTCGCTGATGCCAGCGTTACCGGGGCGGACTGTACCGCCAGTCGCTTGGCGCGCATCCGGACCTGATCGATGGATTCCTCACCGGAGATATAGACGCAGCGTGCGCCGACGGAGGCCAGCCCGGCGACGGCCTGCAGCAGTAGCGTCGATTTGCCAATTCCCGGATCGCCACCGATCAGCAGCGCCGACCCCGGGACCAGCCCGCCGCCCGCGACCCGGTCGAATTCCCCGATTCCCGAGCATTTGCGCGGCGCCGGTTCATTTTGCCCGTCCAGGCTGACGAATTCGATATTGCGGGCGTTGCGGGAAGAAGCCTTCTTGCTGGCCTTGCCGCCCGTCGGCACGGTTTCAGGGGCAACTTCCTCTACAATCGAGTTCCAGGCGCCGCAGGCGTCGCACCGTCCTGCCCAGCGCGGGTGTGCTGCCCCACAGGACTGGCAGATGTGGCGTGTGGCAGCGCGCGCCATTCAGATGGAACCGGTGATCTGGCGAGAAATTGTCATAGGCGCCGCAATTCCATTTGAATGGGGCCTTCAGCTCGGCCATGGATGAACTGGTCCACATGGGCTTCATCCGCGTTGTCGATTTCCGCCGTTTGACCTTCCCAGATGATTTTTCCCTTATACAGCATCGCGATACGGTCCGAAATCTTGCGCGCGCTGGCCATGTCATGGGTGATGCTCATTGCCGTCGCGCCCAGTTCCCGGACACATTTGACGATGAGATCGTTAATGACGTCGCCCATGATCGGATCAAGGCCGGTTGTCGGTTCGTCGAAGAAGATGATCTCCGGTTCCGTGGCGATGGCGCGCGCCAGACCGACCCGTTTCTGCATGCCGCCGGACAGTTCCGCGGGTGCCAGCTCTGCTACTTCAGGTCCCAGCCCGACAGCGGCCAGCTTTTCCATTGCTATTGCCTTGGCTTCGACCCGGTTCTTGCCCTGTCCCTGGATCAGCCCGAAGGCAACGTTCTCCCAGATTTTGAGACTGTCGAATAGTGCGCCGCCCTGGAACAGCATACCGATATTGCGGTTCACCCGCTCGCGTTCGGCACGTTTCATGCCGATCACCGGTTCGCCGTCTATTTCTATCGTGCCTTCATCGGGTGTCAGCAGGCCAAGGATGCATTTGAGCGTGACGGATTTTCCGCTGCCCGAACCGCCGATAATGACCAGCGATTCGCCGGCCGCGACTTCGAGGTTGATCCCGTCGAGCACGACCTTCGGACCGAACCGTTTGCAGACATTGGTGAGCTTGATCTTCGGGGATGTCATATTTTCAGGAACAGTTCGGTAATGACATAGTTGAAAACCAGAATCAGGATAGAGGCGGAAACCACGGCGTTGGTCGTCGCCGCGCCAACGCCCTGAGCACCGCCCCGGCTGTTATAGCCATGAAAACAGCCCATGAGCGTCACGATGAAGCCGAATGCAGCGGCTTTCACTAACCCGGAGAAGACATCCTTGAACTCCAGTACCTTCCAGGTTTCGCTCAGATAGATACCGGGATTGAAGCCGAGCTTGTAGACGGACACCACGTAGCCGCCAAAAATACCGATGATGTCACCGACGAAGACCAGCAGCGGCAGCATGGTCAGCCCGGCAATGATGCGCGGGGCAATCAGGTATTTGTGGGGATTGGTCGATAGCGTATCCAGCGCATCGATTTGCTCGGTCACCCGCATGGTGCCGAGCTCTGCCGCCATTGCGGCGCCGATTCGACCGGCAACCATCAATCCGGAAAGCACCGGCCCCAGTTCTCGCGTGATGCCCAGCGCCACGACCTTGGCAATGGCGTCTTCGGCGGAGAAGCGGGAAAACCCGGCATAGGTCTGAAGGCCCAGCGCCATGCCGGCAAACAGGGTGGTCATGCCCACGACCGGCAGCGAGTAATAGCCGATATCGATCATCTGCTGGCCGTGTAGCCGCAGATAGAAGGGGGGGCGAACACAATGCGACAGCGCCGTCAGCGTGAACACAATCAGCCGCCCGGTCGATTCAAAGAATCCGAGTATTGCCTTGCCTATGGGGCGGAAGGGATTCACGCGGTACCCTCGATATAATGGCGGTGATAGCGGTGGCCGAGACGGGTCAGGATTTCGTAGCCGATTGTGCCAGCCTGTGTTGCCACGGCATCGGCGTCATGAAGCGGGCCAATCAGTTCGACCATATCGCCAGGACCGGCATGAGGTGCATTGCTGACATCCAGGGTAATCAGATCCATCGAAACTCGCCCGATTACGGGCACTGAGACATTTCCGATCCGGACGCTGCCCTCATTGCCCAGACTGCGCGGATAGCCATCCGCGTAACCAGCCGCTACGGTTGCGACTCGCGTCGGTTCCGTGATCCGGCGGGAGGCACCATAGCCAACGGTCTGAGGGGTGTCAACGTCACGGACGGACAGGATTTTTCCTTGTAAATTAACGACTTGCTGCAATGGGTTTGGGTTTTCCCGGTTTGGAGAAAGACCGTAGAGTCCGGCGCCGGGACGGACCATATTGAAATGCCAGGCGGGCCCGAGAAAGATGCCGCTGGAGGCGGCAAGTGACAGTTTCGCGCGGGGCAGGGCGATGGTCAGGGCGCTGAAGGCATCGCGTTGCTGCGCGTTCAGCGGGTGCCCGGGCATGTCCGAACAGGCGAGATGGCTCATGATCGTGGATATGCTGAATCCGCCAAGCCGTTCAGGCTCTGTCGCAAGGCGTTGCACCTCAACCGGCATCAGCCCCAGCCGGGACATGCCGGTATCCAGATGCAGCGCCGCCGGGGGCGGGGTTTCGGCGTCGGCGCAATATCGCGCCCAGATCTCGATTTCCCCCAGGCTGTTCAGCACGGGGGATATCTGAAATTCGGAGAAGGTTTCCGCCTCGCCGGGCATCAGGCCATTGAAGCTGTATATTTCCCGGTCCGGTAGCGCGGCGCGCAGCGCAATGGCTTCGTCCAGATGGGCGGTGAAGAAGGTCCGGCATCCGATGCTTGCCAATGCCTGACCGACCCGAACCGCGCCCAGACCATAGCCGTCGGCCTTCACGACAGCGGCGCATTCCGCATTGGCGGCGACGGATGCGAGTTGGCGATAATTTGCCTGTACCGCACCAAGGTCGATGGTCAGTACGGATGCGCTGTGGCGTTTGTTATGCAAATCAGGGGTAGGCATCCGCATCGCTATGCTGCCGGTCAAGATCCGCAAAGCGCGTCAGGCTGCCATCGAAGAACAAGTCGATCGTACCGACCGGCCCATGGCGCTGTTTGGCGATAATGACACTGGCGGTATTGCGCACATCGGCAATCCGTTCCTGCCATATCTGATGGCGGTCTTCGAACCGGTCGCGGGCTTCGTCGACATTGTGCATCGGCTCGCCCTTCTCCAGGTAATATTCCTCCCGGAAGATGAACATGACCACGTCGGCGTCCTGCTCGATCGAGCCTGATTCCCGCAGATCCGATAATTGTGGCCGCTTGTCTTCCCGCGTTTCCACCTGACGGCTTAACTGCGAGAGCGCCAGAACCGGAACCTCAAGCTCCTTGGCGAGAGTTTTAAGGCCTCGGCTGATTTCACCGATCTCGTTAACGCGGTTGTCGGACTTGCCGCCCGGTGACCCCTGCAGAAGCTGCAGGTAATCGACGACAACCAGCGCCAGCCCGCCCTGTTGCCGCTTGACGCGCCTGGCACGGGTACGGACAGCGGAAATCGACAGGGCCGGGGTATCGTCGATGATCATGGGGACGCGGTGCAATTCCTGGCTGGCCCGCACCAGACGGGTGAATTCGTCGGATTTCACATCGCCGCGCCGGATTCTATCGGACGGCAATTCCGACTGTTCGGAAAGAATACGGGTTGCAAGCTGTTCGGAAGACATTTCCAGCGAAAAGAACAGCACACAGCCGGCTTCGCCCTTGCGGGCTTCGTCCGGGTTATCTGCCGCTTTCATCGCCGCCTTGGCGGCGTTGAAGGCGATATTCGTGGCAAGCGCGGTTTTACCCATGGAGGGACGTCCGGCCAGAATGAGCAGATCAGAGGGGTGGAGGCCGCCGAGTTTGCGGTCAAGCAGTTCCAGCCCCGTGGTGATACCAACGACATGGCTGTCGCGCCGGAAGGCTTCCTCGGCCATTTTAAGGGCGACGGTCGCTGCATCCTTCAGGGAAACGGAACTGTTTTCGGTTTCACCGCTGGTCGCCAGATCATAAAGGCACTGTTCGGCCTTTTCGATCTGGTCATTGCCGGATACTTCGATGTCGTTCTGATAGGCTTCGTTGACGACTTCCTCGCCAAGTGTAATCAGCGAGCGCTTGAGGTGTAGGTCATGCACAGTGCGGCCGTAGTCGGCGGCGTTGACAACCGACACAACGGATGCCGCGAGTTCGTACAGATAGGCCGCGCCACCGGATTCGTTCAGCGCTTCATCATTCTCGAAAAAATGCTTGAGCGTGAGAGGGCTTGCGACCTGGCCGCGTTCAATCAGTTTCACTGCGGATTCGTATATCCGGCCATGAATGGGTTCGAAGAAATGATCGGGCTTCAGAAAATCCGATACATGTTCGAAGGCGCGGTTATTGGTGAGTATCGCGCCAAGCAGTGCCGCTTCCACTTCGACATTATGGGGCGGCGATCTGTAGGCGGGACCTGACTGGCTTTCGCCATGCAGGGCGGTGACGTTGTCTTCGGCATGTTCCATTCGGATCGTGTAACACGGCAGTAAGGTTAATTTGTGGAGCCTTTTTTTATTCCGAAAGAATTTGCGCCGTGGATAACCGGGATAACGGGGACAGTTTTTATTTCGGGGTCCAGGGAAGGTGCCCCCGGGTGCCCGGCGAGGCATCTCAATGCCATGAAATACAAACGAAAACGGGCGACCCATCGGGCCGCCCGTTTCCAGGTCAGTTGTGTACAGTCTGTATTACGAAGCGCGTTCGCTGTCGTCGCCGGCATCTTCGCCTTCGTCCTGCCCGGTGGATGCTTCTTCTGCTTCCGGTGCTGCAGGCGCTTCCGATTCGCCGAATCCGAAGCCATCGCCGTCATCATCGTCATCGCCGCTTTCCGACGGGATGATCGCGTGGCCAAGGCGTTCCTGAGACTCGGCCTCGTCCGGGGACTGGGCAACATTGACGATCACTTCGACCGCCACTTCGGGGTGCAGGCGCACGCGATGCGGATGCAGGCCAAGCATTTTGATCGGACGTTCGATCAGGACCTGATCGCGCGATACCGTGAAACCTGCTTCGGTAACCGCTTCGGCGACGTCACGGCTGTTGACGGAGCCGTAAAGCTGGCCACTGTCGCCGGCATTCCGGATGATCGCCACGGTCAGGCCGACCATTTTGGCAGCGACGGATTCTGCTTCGCTCTTCCGCTCCAGATTGATGGTTTCCAACTGGGCTTTTTCTTTTTCGAAATAGACCAGATTGTCTTTGGTTGCGCGCAGCGCCTTTTTCTGCGGCAACAGAAAGTTTCGCGCATAGCCCGGCTTGACGGTGACGATTTCGCCCATCTGGCCCAGCTTCTCGATACGTTCCAACAGGATGACTTGCATAGTAACCTCCAGCAATAACGGGTCAGGCGAATCGACGCCGTAACTCCGCCCACTGCTCAACCAGTCCCAGCATGGCGACTACGACAGCCAGCCAGCCGAATATGATCAGCAGTCCATAAAAAAACACGAGCAGAAATGCTCCGGTAGATCTTTTCCGGCAGATCGCGTGAACGACTGCCAGCCCCATGAAGAAAAACGGCATGATCAGGATCGCCGTCAGGTTGCCCCCGTAATATCCCAACGTTCCAGGCAGAACGAGGCCGGCAAGTGCCACGATGGCCGCGACGACCGGAAACCAGCCTGGAAAAGTCATCGTCGTGATATCAGGGGATGACCGTTTGTTACGGTTGAAGCGAACCAGCAGTCCTTGTGCCAGCGCTGCATTCACGATGACCATGACCAACCAGGAAATCACGACGAATCCTGGTAGAATGGGCGCAACCATGGCGACGATACCGGGACGCTTGTCTGCTGCTTCCAGCGGAACCATCTGTTCCGCCAACTGCGTGACAAATGCTTCTACCGATCCCTGAAACCCTTCCGGCCGAGCGCTCAGCATTATTGCGGCAATCGTATACAATACGACTCCCATAACAGTGATACTGATGATCAGTCTGCCAGCCGGATACCAGAACGTGGTTCCGTTGTTATCATACCGGGACAGCAGTGCCTGCCGGATAACGACCAATGTCGGCAGGGCGTTGACCAGAAGGAATATGCCCGCGCTCATGACCCCGCCCAGCAGGGCCATGGTGACGGTTGCCACTGCACCCGCCACTGTTCCTGCCGTCAGCCCGAAACTCAGGCCGACCAGATACAGTGGCAAAGGCGCAAAATAGGCAAGCAGCACGCCGCCGAACGAGCCAACGCCCGTCAGCGAATAGATCAACGCGCAGGCAAAGCCGCCGCCGATCGCTGCCAGCCAATAGCGGGACATGTTGCCGTCCCTGTCTTAGTGGATGACGTAGGGGAGCAGGCCGAGATAACGCGCGCGCTTGATGGCGCGGTCAAGTTGACGCTGCTTTTTACCGGATACCGCCGTGATACGGCTCGGGACGATTTTGCCGCGTTCGGAAATGAACCGCTGCAGCAACCTTACGTCCTTGTAGTCGATGACCGGCGCATTCTGTCCGCTGAACGGGCAGGATTTCCGACGACGGAAGAAAGGGCGGCGTCCGCCACCGGCACCACCGCCTGCTGATCGTTCTTCGCTCATGCCTGATCTCCCTCACTTGCGTTGCTTGGTGCGTCCGTTGTCGCGGGCGCGGCAGCAGCAGCCGGCGCGGCTGGCGCAGGTGCGGCCGGGGCATCTGAAGCGGGTTTGGAATCGCTGCGTTCTTCCCGCGGACGATCCCGCCCGTAACGTCCGCCGCGTTCGTTGCGGCTTGCCATAACGACAGAAGCTTCTTCGGGCAGGTCATCGGTCCGCAACGTCATGACGCGCAGAACGTCCTCGTTAATGCCCATCAGACGCTCCATTTCCCGCACGGTCGTGGAGGGTGCTTCGAAATTGAGCAGAATGTAATGGCCTTTTTTGTTCTTCTTGATCCTGTAGGCCATGCTTTTGAGGCCCCAGTATTCGCGACGGGAAATCTTGCCCCCGTCATTGGTAATGAGTTCCGCCATGGCATCCGTAATCGTATCGACCTGGGTCGACGAGATATCCTGGCGGCAAATGAAGACGGTTTCGTAGTACGACATTGCGTACTCCTTGTGGCTGGTGCGACCCGGCGTCACCAAATATGGGGAACGGCCCGGGCCATAGCCGGCAACACAATGTCGCCGGCAAGGAGTGTTCCTTTCGGAAGGCGCGCACTATACACATTCCGCCGCGACGTAAAAGGAAATTCGGACTGTTTTTCAGGAGTATTCTGCGGGTTTCGGCAGCTCGTGTCTTTATTGACGAAGCCCGGCGCTATGCGTGGTGTGAATTCACACTACCGGATATAGTATTGTCGTCGTAAAAGCGGCTCAGGACATTGCAGAAAAGGATAGTGTGAGTGATCGCATCGATGACAGGTTTCGCGCGCGAACAGGGCGAATTGGGCGATGCCGCCTGGGTTTGGGAAGTAAAGAGCGTCAATTCCAAAGGGCTGGATATCCGTATCAGGTTGCCGTCGGGAAATGATGATGTGGAACTGGCAGCACGCGCTGCCATCGCCGGTATTTTCAAGCGGGGGTCGATTAACGCGTCCCTGACCCTGCAGCGCAATGGCGGCGAAAACCCGTTGCAGGTCAATCGTGAATTTTTGCAGCACCTGATCGACGTTTCGCGTGAACTCGGGCATGAAACACCGCATGTCGAAGCGCTTTTCGGCGTTCGCGGCGTTGTCGAGCCCCGGGAGGCTGTCGTCGATGAAGCGGCGGACAAGGCGCGGCGCGCGGCATTCCTGGAAACGTTTACCGCGGCGTTGGAATCGCTACGGGCTGCGCGTGGGGATGAAGGCCGCAAGCTGCAGATTGTACTGGAATCGCGCTTGGCGGAAATCGAAGCGCTGGTTGTCGCTGCGGAGGTTGCCGCCAATACACGGCAGGAAACGGCGAAAGAGCGTTTGGCGGGGCAGGTTGCTGCCCTGCTGGAAACAACCACGGCAGTGCCCGAGGACCGGCTCGCCCAGGAATTGGCGCTGCTGGCGGTCAAGGGGGATGTGCTGGAGGAAATCGATCGCCTGAAGGCGCATATCGCGCAGGCGCGCGAGTTGCTTGGCGAGAGTGTCGCAATTGGCCGGCGGCTTGATTTCCTGTGTCAGGAATTCAACCGCGAAGCCAATACGCTGTGTTCCAAGTCGAATGATGTTGCGATGACCCGGGTCGGGCTGGAACTCAAGGCGGTCATCGATCAGTTACGCGAACAAGTCCAGAATGTGGAGTGAATACCGTTGAATGACGATCCGTACGCCGTGCGCCGGCGCGGCCTGATGTTTGTGTTGTCCTCGCCCTCCGGTGCGGGAAAAACCACGATTTCGCGCGAAATCCTGGCGCAGGATGAAGCGATTACCATGTCTGTTTCGGCAACCACGCGTCCAAAGCGCCCCGGTGAACGCGACGGTGTCGATTATGAATTTATGGATGTCACAAGTTTCAACCTGATGGTGAACCGGCGTGAGTTTCTCGAATACGCCAAGGTGTTCGACAATTATTACGGAACACCCGCGGCACCGGTGGAAGCGCTATTGGCGCAGGGGCGGGATGTTCTGTTCGATATCGACTGGCAGGGGACGCAGCAGGTGGCGGAACAAGCCCGGGATGACCTGGTCAGTGTCTTCATTCTGCCGCCGTCGATGCGGGAACTCGAACGGCGCTTGACGACTCGGGCACAGGATAGCGCCAGAGTGGTTGCGTCAAGGATGGCGAAAGCTTCGGATGAAATGACGCATTACGCTGAATATGACTACATCATCATCAACAATAACGTCGAAGACAGCGTCGCTGAGGCGCACGCTATTCTCAAGGCGGAACGGTTACGGCGCGATCGTCAGATCGGCCTTGGTGAATTCGTCAAGGGGCTTCGGCAGGGAGGTTAAGCGCCTCATAAGCCCGTGCCAGTGCCGCGAACCCGGCAACATCCACGGTTTCGGCCCGGGCAGTCGGTGCGATACCAACACTTTCGAGCAATGCGACAGGATCGGGAACGAGGGTTTTTAACGCGGCACGCAGCATTTTGCGGCGTTGTCCAAATGCTGCGGCGGTCACGGCTTCCAGCGCCTTCTGGTTCGCCGGATGCGGCAGTTCTGTATAGGGCACAAGCGACACAATGGCCGAGTCCACCTTGGGCGGCGGGGTAAAAGCCCGGGCGGGAAGATCGAACAGTTTCGTGGTTCGGCACCGCCAGTTGGTGAGGACGGATAATCGGCCATAGGACGGGTCGCCCGTGTTGGCGACAATCCTGTCGGCGACTTCGCGCTGGAACATCAGCGTCATGCTGTCGATGGCGTCGGCGTTGGTCAGCCAACCGATCAGCAGCGGTGTTCCGACATTATAGGGCAGGTTTGATACGATGCGACGTGGCGCTTCGCCCAGTGTGCCGTAGTCGAGCGTGCGCGCATCGGCTTCAATAACTTCCAGCCTGCCGCCTGCGGCAACAGTGAGGGAACCCAGCGCGTCCGTGCAGCGCGTGTCGCGTTCAATGGCGATCACATGCCGTGCGCCTGCAATCAGTAAGGCCCGGGTCAGTCCGCCGGGACCGGGTCCCACTTCGATGACCGTGCCGATCGACAGGTCGCCCGCCGACCGTGCAATTCTGCCCGTGAGGTTGAGATCGAGCAGGAAGTGCTGGCCGAGCGATTTTTGTGCCGCGAGGCCATAATCGGCAATAACCTGCCGCAGGGGCGGTAGTGCCGCAATGGCGTCGGGTACGGAATCAGGCACGGCCGCTAACGACAGCCGGGCCGTGTGCCTGACGGCGTCTCGCGATTGATGCTGCGGATTTCAGCGCCGCGACCAGGCTCCGCTCATCGGCGATGCCGGTTCCGGCAATTTCGAATGCCGTGCCATGGTCCGGCGATGTTCGAACGAACGGCAGACCCAGCGTTATGTTTACCGAAGAATAGAAATCGATGGTCTTGACCGGTATCAGGGCCTGATCGTGATACATGCAGACTGCTGCGTCGTAACCGTCTCTCGCGCGTTCATGAAACAGGGTGTCGGATGGCGCCGGTCCTCGGACTGAAAGACCGGTTTTTTTGAGCTTCTCAACGGCTGGCGTAACGATTTCCAGGTCTTCGCGGCCCATGGTTCCCCCTTCGCCAGCGTGCGGATTCAGGCCGGCGACGACGATATGCGGATTGGTGATGCCGAAATCCCGTGTCAGGGCGGCGGCTGTAATCGTCACGATCTCGATGATCGCTTCCTCGGTTACCGCGGCGATGGAATCGCTTAGGCCCACATGAACGCTAAGCGGAACAACGCGCAGGGAGTCACAGGCAAGCATCATCACGGCGCGCGCGCCGTTACCGGCGAGTTCCGCCAGATATTCGGTATGGCCGTTATGCGGGAAGCCGGCCTGTGTCAGGGTCAGCTTGTGAATCGGATTGGTAACAACTGCGGCGGCGGCGCCCATGGTCACCAGCTTGACCGCTTCGTCGATGGCGGAAATCACTGCGGGGGCATTGGCGGGGTCAGGTGTTCCCGGTATGGGGCGGTTGCTTAGTGGACGGGAAAGGACAGGCAGTGCCGTCCCGAAATGTGCGATTGCTTCTTCCGGTGTGGAAATGGTGGAAAGTTTGACAGGCCAATCGAGTTTTGCCGCCAGCGCGGTGAGGCGATCGATATCGTCAATCAGGAAAAATGGCGGCACGTTGGATTGTTCACGCGCCAGCCAGGCCTTCAGGGCAACTTCGCCACCGATGCCCGCGGGCTCCCCCATGGTCAGGGCGAGAGGAAGAGGCTGCACTATGTTATCCCCGAAGGTCGACATAGGCGGTGCGCCGCAGATCCCGTAAATACTGCCGTGAAAGCAGTTCGAAGCGCTTGTTGGTCAGCTGGTCGCGGATCTGATCGCGTCCCGGTATGTTCGACTTGGGTTCAATGCGTTCGCAGGGAACGAACAGTATTACCGGGCCGGCAGCGGTAACGACAGGCTCACTCACCTGACCGGTTTTGAGGTCACGGACGGCGTTGCGAATTTCCGCGGGAAGATCGGCCAGTTTGATCTTGCCGAGACTGCCGCTTTGCGGTGTACCGACCGCTTCGATCGCGGCTGGCAGGTCAGCACATCCGGCGATCGTCGCGCTGATCTGTTTGGCTGCTGCGATCTGTGTGCTGGTTTCAGCAGACGAGGCCCCGCGGGCAAGGTTGAAAACGATTTGCCGCAGATCGAGGACTGTATCGCCAATATTTGTGGTGGAAGCCTGCCTTTTGTCGCGCAGGTAGATCACGTGAAACCCTGCAACGCTGCGTATCGGCCCGGCTATATCACCTTTTTTCATCGATTGCAGGGCGTCATCCAGTTCGCTGCTCAGCAGGCCCGACTGAATCCAGCCGAGGTCGCCGCCGACAGACGCTGTCGTGCTCTGGGAGAATGACCGGGCGAGTGCCGCGAAATTTGATCCGTTGCGCGATTGGTCGGCCAGGCGTTGGGCGCTTTGCCGGACCTGCTGTTCCTGATCGGGATCATCAATGTTCAGGAGGATTTCGGATACACGGAATTGGGGCTGGTTCAGCAGGGCTTCGATGCGCTGCAATTCATCATCGATGGCATCGTCGCTAATTCTCGCTTCGCGCCGCAAGCGGCGTCCCACGGTGCGACCCCATGAAATTTCCGCCTCCATTTTCCGACGCAGGGTTGCAACGGAAATGCCGCGGCGCTGCAAAAGGGTCTGCAACTCGCCGGGCCTCATCTTGTTCCGCTCTTCCAGGGTTCGCATGGCCTTGTCGATATCGGCGGCGACGACCCGGATACCCAGCCGTTCGGTTTCCTGCAACTGCATCTCTTCGTCGACCAGACTGCGCAGGACCTGCTGCGAAATCCGACGCTGGTTTTCCGGTGTGTTGGGGATGCCGGTTGAGAACATGATGAACTTCATGCGCTCCACTACGTCCAGCGCGGAAATGACGCGGTCGTTGACGACAGCAGCGATCCGGAGGACGCCTTGCGCCAAAACGGGCTGCTGGAGTGTTGCCGACAGGATGACGACCGTCGCGAATATCATGGCGACGCGACGTACCTTGAGGCTGAGGATGTTGTTCATAAGGGTCTTCATTCTAATTGGCCTGCGTTGCGACAGATCCAAGATTCTTGAAAGTAAGCCTGAAAACGACTGAATCCGATTGCCCGAAATCCGCATCCTCGGTAAACCGCCGTTCGGCTTCCGTCGTGAAAATAAAGCATTCATCCTCATAGGTTACACGCAAACCAGCAAAGATGGTTCCGCCATTTTCACGGAGATTTCGTTGCGTCTGGGCGGTAACGCTCCAGTAATCGTCGATCTGTGTCTTCGCAGACAGGGTGATTTCTTCCCGTTCTTCCAAGGCGGCATCATTCGGGTCATCGTTTATAAAGAGATAATTCCCGGAAAACCGCAACGCATCTGTGCCAGCGGTAAACCCGACTTCATTTCGCTTGAAGCCAAAATTGTCATCGTCCGCCCGGAACCGATACAGCAGGTCGAGATACTGGTTCGGGCGGATATCGATCCGGCCGACGATATTGGACAGATGTCGTTCAATGCCGACCTGCTGGGTCAGGCCGTCGTCGGCATGCAGCCGGTAGCTCTGTCCGATAAACGCCGTCGTTTGGCCAATTCCGGACCCAAAGACACCCATGTTTAAGCCGTAAATTACCTTTTGGCCGCTTTCGACACGGTCAATGCCGGGAAACCGGTCAGCACTCAGAATATTGGTTTCGTCGATCTCGACGACCGCACTGTCCTCAATGGGTATCTTTTGCGGATTGCTGCCGTTGGGACTGACGATGATCGCGGCAACGGGCTCCAGAAGTTGACGGCTCGACCCGGAATCCCGGACGAACGGGTAGCGCCAATGCGCTGAAACCTGCGGGAAGATTCGACCGGTAACGCCGTCATCTTCGGGAAGGGTGACATTGTGACTGACGTAATACAGGTCGTTTTGCAGGGTGGCGCGGAAGGTTGTTATGTGTCCGGCATCTGCCATGAAGGGCAGGTCATAGCCCAACTTCAATGATAACAATTGTGTGTCGGAAGTATCTTCGCGGTACAGGGATCGGAAACTGGCGTCGACCGTATATTTTCCGCCATGCTTGGACGGTAACCCGACATGATTGAAATCCAGCAGGGGGGCGATTTTAGGCGTGTTAGGACGCAGGCCACTGCGCAGGTCCTGGTACAGGTAGACATTGCCTGCGGCGTAATTACGTCCCCGGAACCCTTCGATAAAAGCGTTTGATTCCAGGGAATTGTCGGGCGAACCGAAGAAGTTGAATCGGCGAAGATAACTGCGGTCTGTGGTCCGGTTCAGGTCAAACCCGGTGCGCCAGGTTTCGTCCAGTTCAAATCGCCCACGCCCGAAAATATGCCCCCGAATTTCGTCTTCCCGGGTAGCGACAGTCGTTGCTGATCCAATCCGTCTGTCCGCTTCGGCGAGACTGCCGGAAAACTCAATTTCGCCCCTGTTGAACCGCTGGCGGTATTCGCCGGCGAATACAACGCCTTCGTCACGTGTGAAGATCGGGGCGAAGGTCGCATCCTTGTTGTCATCAATGACCCAGAAATAAGGGGCCTGAAAGAAGGCGCCGACGTTCCCGCTGGAACCGAAGGATGGTGTCAGGAAACCGCTTTTCCGTTCAACACTGGGATCCGGATGCGAAAAATATGGCGAGTAGGCGACCGGGATGCCGTAAATCTCCATCCAGGCGTCCTTGTAGCGAATTTCCTGTGCAGTCTTGTCATGGACGATTGTATTCGCCTTGAGCTGCCAGAGCGGTGCTTTTTCAGGGTCGTCCTGGCAGACGGCGCAGGGAGAATAGACGGCCTTGCGCATTGTCGTGCGTGTGCCGTTTCGCCGGCTGGCGGTATTGGCGGCGAAACGGCTGTTGTCCGCCAACAGCACCTTGATCTGCCGGATGACGCCGTCGCGCATCGACTCTGTCAATTCGACATACTCGGCAAACATTGTATCGCCTGAGGGTTCGAGCAGAATGACGTTTCCCGAGGCGGTAACCGTATTGGTTTTCTGATTATAACTGACGGTATCTGCGAACAGGACCCGCTCACCCTGGGTGATTTCCACTTTTCCCCGGGCGACAACATTGCCGAGTTCCTGGTCCTGGGTCATTTCATCTGCCTGGATCAGGACAGGCAGGCCCGTTTCCTGGCCGCTTGCCGGCAGGGATACGACGAGTGCCACGGTGAGCGCAGCGATTATGTTTGCGAAGCGTGCCATCAGCCGTCCTCGAAATGAAACAGCAGGGCGACCCCCAGCAATGTGCTGACACCAGCGGGCGTCCATGCGGCAAGCATTGTCGGTATGCTGGAGGACTGGCCGAGGGCGTAAACGAGATCCGACAGGAAGTAGAGGACGAAACCGCTGAACGCGGCGCCGGCGATAGAAAGGGATGCGCTGCTGCGTCCCGTGCTGCGCAATGAAAAGATTGCGGCAATCAGGATCATTGCGGCGAGAACAATGGGGCTCGCCAGTAGCGACTGCCAGTAGAGTTTGTGGCGTAGCCCGGAAAACCCGGCGGTTTCCAGAGTGTCGATGAAGGATGGCAATTCCCAGAAGGAAAGTGTTTCCGGCGAGGCGAAACTATCCAGAATTTTGTTCAAAGTAAGGTCGGTCGCCAGCCGGTATTTGTCGACCTGATAGGTCGCCTTGTTCGGTGCGGAAATCCAGGCATCCTGGATATCCCAGTATCCTTCCTGAAGACGCGCGCTTGCTGCATCAATCCGACCGATAAAGCGGTCATCGCCCTCGAACAGGAAGATGATGACGTTTTGCAGAGACATGTCCGACTGCGCGACACGGCTTGCATGAATGACCGATTGGCCACCCTTGTCCGCCTGTCGCAACCATAAACCGCCATCGGATACGGAAAGAAGATTGGTTGAACGTTTCAGATATTGCGATTCCAGCTTCTCGTATTTGGACAGCATTATCGACGCGACCGGATTGAAAATCGTGACCTGGACAATGCCAATCGTCAAGGCGACACCGATTGCGGGTGCCAGTATCTGCCATACAGAAATCCCTGCGGCGCGCGATACAACCAGTTCGTTTGCACGGGACAGGCGCCAGAAGGCGAGGGTCGAGCCAAACAATACGCAGAACGGCAGCATCTGCTGGATCAGATGCGGCAGTTTGTAGAGGCTCATCTGGATAACAATGGCAAGGCTGACATCCGCCTTGCTGGCGGACCGGCGCAACATTTCGATGACATCGAACAACAACACGACCGCTGCAATACCGGCAAACACACTGAGCAGCCAGAATGCCATATGGCGCGTGAGGTAGATCGACAATGTTGGCGACAGTCCCATGCGAATGCCTATGCCGACTGTGCCGTTGCCGGAATTACCCGCTTGCGGGGCTGCCCGATCAGGCTGTAGAGCGCAATCAGCAGTGGCAGAATAGCAACGGCGTACATGCCTAAAATCGCCGCCGGGAAACGGTTTGCCAGATTATGGAACCCGACCTGGCTCGCGGCAATCAAGGCAACAATCGCGACTGCGGCGATGATGGTTGTCGTTTGGCCACGTCGACTGAACGGCATGAACAGCAGCATGGCGATGCCTACCAGGCTATACGTCACGGGAAGAATGATAGTGGTGATACGGTTATGGCCTTCGGCTATCAACCGGTTCAAGTTGTGCAATTCATTGGGTGTCGTACCCGGAAACAGCAGCGCAGGCAGGTATTTTTCGCGCGGGTCGCGTACCCGGGCGTAATTCGGTCCGCCAGCATTGCCGATTTCGACAACGTATCGGTCGAAATACAACAATGACATTTCGCCCTTTTCGCTGTCGACATGCTGGCGATTGCCGTTGACGAGGATAACACGCGGACCTTCATCGGATTGTACGATCGCGCCCCGCTCCGCCATCATCGTGACCTGCTGATCCTTGTTGCTGCGGCTGTCATGAACCAGGATACCGCGCAGTTCACCGGCCGCCGTACGCTCGCGGATGAACACGGTAATCCCTTCGCCGAGCGTGTTGAACACGCCTTCCTGCAACAGAATGGTGCTGAAATCGTTCCGTATCGCAAATTGCAGTTCCTTGAATTCGCGATACGACGCGGGAAGCAGGTAAAGGTTCATGAATGCCATGATTCCGGCGACCAGCGCCCCCGCGATCAGGCCCGGCCGGGCAATCTTCATCTGGCTTAGGCCGGCAGCGCGCATGACGACAAGTTCGCTGTCAGATGTCAGCCGGTTGTAGGTGAACAATGTGGCGCAGAAAACCGCGATGGGCAGCACAATTGTCAGGAAGCGTGGCAGCAACAGGGAGGCCATGAAAAGAAACATGCTGAGTGGCAGGCCGCGATTGACGATGAGGTCCACCAACCGCAGCGACTGGGTCAACCAGATCGCAAAGCACAATACCGTCGCGACGAATAGTGTCACGACGATGATTTGCTTGAGGATATAGCGCGTTAGGAAATGCATCGTCCGTTCATTCCATGGAGGATGAGTAATAGACCGGAAAGAACTGATATTCTACATTTTTTTCCATTTCATGAAGATTGGAAGCAAAACGGTATATTCATTCGCTGCCGGACCGGCTTTAGAGATGACGAAGACTGACGGTACGGCACGACCTTCCCATTGAAAACCGGGTTTTACTTCGATTGCCCCGCCCTTGATAGGGGACAGGAAGCGAAAAACCATAATTTCAATCGGTTATACCGGTTTTGTCTTGGAACTGTTTCGGCGGGACTAGGTGTCTTCCAGCCGCGCTTTCAGGTGCGACACCAGCGGCAGCAGGCCAGCGAAAAGGGCGATCAGGAAGCCGTAATATCCTTCCCGGTATCCCTTGCGCTGGACATAGCATTTGAAAAAGCGCGAGAAAATACGACGGAAATTGCTGCGAAACGTGCCGACATCGCCTGAATCCCGCAGGTCGCGCGCTTTCATTGTCGTATAGCGGTCAAAACGCTGGATCATGTCCGAGATATCGCGGTCATGATAGTGAATGACCGGTGTTTTGAGCCGTTGCCGCTTTCCGGTCATGGTGATCCGGGGATGAATGAGTTCGTCTCCGAACCGTTTCGCGCCAGGGCTGAAAAGGCGGACAGCGGCGCTAACGCCGAAGGAACCTCCCCAACCGTAACGGACCAGCCGGTCACCGATATAGTTGTCGAAGGGGATCAGGAAATAGCCGGCCTCGGCATTTGGAATGGTGGCGCGAATTTCCGCAGCCAGTTCGGGCGTCACTCGTTCATCGGCATCGATATGCAGTATCCAGTCGCCGCTGCAGGCTTCGTAGCCGGCGTGCTGCCGATGGCCTTCTACATCCCAGGAGCCTTCGACGATACGGTCCGCGATACTTTCGGCTATGGCTTTGGAGCCGTCCGTGCACTTGTCGAGCACGACAACGAGTTCGTCCGCGAAACGAAGCGCCTGAAGACAGTCACGAAGCTGGTCTTCCTCATTATGCGCCACGACCAGCGCGGAGAGTCGGGGAGAGGTCATGCGACGCGTTTATGCCCCGTCGACGGCAAATGCAAGGCTATTTGCAGCAGTCTGGCTGTAAGAATGCGACGGGTTTCATTTCATTTCTGACGCAACCGGTTTAGATTGCGCGAAATGCGGGGTGTGTCCGACACCGGGAACGGGGCAACGGGCGCCGATACCGCTAACATCGAATATGCAGCACCAAGCAGTTCTGGAGCAGATTATGAAAATATCCTTTTCCGCACTCAATATACCTTCTTCCGGCGCGATCGTTACCGGCGTGAAAGAAGGCAGTGCCCTGACCGCTTCGGCCAAGGACCTCGATAAACTGACAGCAGGTGCCTTGAAACGCGCCATCGCCGCGAGCCGTTTTACAGGCGGAAAGGGGCAGACGCTTGAAATTCTCGCACCAGCCGGGATCAAGAACAGCCGCGTGTTGCTGGTCGGGCTGGGTAAGGGACTGGATGAACTGGCGCAACAGTCGCTTGGCGGCGCGATTTGCGCCCACATGAACAAGGTTGGCGAAAAAGCCGCGCATCTTCTACTGGATGCAGGCGCGACGGACCTGGCGAATGCTGCGGCGCAGGTCGGGTTTGGCGCGAAGCTGAAAAATTACCGCTACGACCTGTACAGGACCAAGGAAGGCAAGGAGAAGAAACCCTCGCTGGCGACATTGAATATTCACCTAAAGAGCGCTGCCACGGCGCGGAAGCAATTTGCCGATCTCGATGCCGTAGCCGATGGCGTGTATTTCACGCGCGACCTGGTTTCTGCACCACCGAACGACCTGTATCCGGTCAGTTTTGCGGAAAAGGCCAAGGAGCTTACGGCGCTTGGCGTAAAGGTCGAGATCCTGAACGAGAAACAGATGGCGAAGCTTGGTATGGGTTCGCTGCTGGGTGTCGGGCAGGGATCAGCCCGGGAAAGCCGGATCGTCGTCATGCAATGGAATGGCGCGGCGCGGTCCAAGAAGCCGATTGCTTTCGTCGGCAAGGGCGTGACCTTTGATACCGGCGGCATTTCGCTCAAGCCGGGGGCCGGCATGGAAGAAATGAAATGGGATATGGGGGGCGCCGGGACCGTCACCGGCCTGATGAAGGCGTTGGCCGGCCGAAAGGCGAAGGCGAATGTGGTCGGATTGATCGGGCTGGTCGAAAACATGCCGGACGGCAATGCGCAGCGCCCGGGCGACGTCGTCAAATCCATGTCCGGTCAGACGATCGAGGTCATCAATACCGATGCGGAAGGACGTCTCGTCCTGGCAGATGCGCTCTGGTACACGCAGGAACGGTTCAAGCCGCAATTCATGGTCGACCTGGCGACCCTGACCGGTGCGATCATCGTCAGCCTTGGTAACGAGCACGCAGGGCTGTTTTCCAATGATGACGTGCTGAGTGAAAGACTATCGGCGGCGGGCAATGCGACGGGTGAAAAGGTCTGGCGCATGCCGCTAGACGACGCCTATGACAAGATGATCAACAGCGATATCGCGGATATGAAGAATATCGGCGGCCGCTGGGCGGGATCCATTACGGCGGCGCAGTTTCTGCTGCGTTTCGTGAATAAAACGCCTTGGGCCCATCTGGATATCGCCGGTATGGCCTGGTCGTCGAAGGATGCGGATACGGTACCGAAAGGGGGTACCGGCTATGGTGTCCGCTTGCTCGACCGGCTTGTCCGCGACAATTACGAAGGGTAGCCGGCGCCGGTTAGCGCATCACCGTGACGGAAATACGATTCTATCATTTGCAGCGGACTCCGCTGGACCGGGCGCTGCCGCAATTGCTCGAACGGACGCGGTCACGCGACTGGTGTGCCGTGGTCATGGCGCGTTCGCCGGAAAGGGTTGAAGCCCTGAACGGGATGTTGTGGACCTACAGCCCGGACAGTTTTCTGCCGCATGGCAGCGCCAGCGACGGAAATGCTGAACGTCAGCCGATCTGGCTGACGGAAGCGGACGAGAATCCGAACGGTTCATCGGTGCTGTTTCTGACGGATGGTGCGGTATCCGGCCGTGTCGCGGAATACGAACTTGTTTGCGAAATGCTGGATGGGAACGATGACGGGGCGGTATCCGCCGCGCGCGACCGGTGGCGCGAATACCTGATCGCGGGGCATCATCTGACCTATTGGCAGCAGTCGGAACGCGGGGCCTGGGAGAAAAAGGCCGAATCCAACGCGGAGACTGTCAGCGACGTGACTTGACCGGTTCGGCGTGAAGGACTGTCGGCAGGCTCTTGCCCGCCATCCGCAAGGCGTCTATAACGCCGCAAAATCTGCCCCCGAACTCATTACTGAACCCATTGAAGGAACCAGATCTATGGCCGTCGAACGTACTTTGTCGATCATCAAGCCGGATGCCACGCGCCGCAACCTGACCGGCGCCATCAACGCCCGGTTTGAAGAAGGCGGGCTTCGTATTGTCGCGCAGAAGCGCGCACAACTGACCAGCGCCCAGGCCGAGGAATTCTACGGTGTCCATCGGGAACGCCCGTTCTTTGGCGACCTGTGCGGTTTCATGGTCTCCGGTCCCGTGGTGCTACAGGTTCTCGAAGGCGAGAATGCCATTGCCCGCAACCGGGAAATCATGGGCGCGACCAATCCGGAAAATGCGGATGCCGGTACAATCCGCAAGGATTTCGCCGAATCTGTCGAAGCGAACTCGGTACATGGTTCGGATGCACCTGAAACCGCCGCACAGGAAATCAGCTTTTTCTTCAGCCAGACCGAAATTGTCGGCTGATTTTTGAACCAAAAAGGCAGCGGTGACATAGGGTCATTGCTGCCTTCAGGCCGGTGGCGTTCATCGGTGAATATTGTCGTCTCTCGAACGAGATGCCCTGTTGGGGCCTAGTTCATCGCCAGGGCGAGAATCAGCAGGAAAATAGCGGTTAATCCGGCGCCGTAACCAAGAAGTTTGGTCACGAAACTCCATGTCTGGAGGTTTTCCCGCGGCGCTTCCTCATACTGCAGTTTGTGCATGGTCGTTTCTCCCGAATACCTGACAAAGCCTATAAATCTGGACGTTTCGTATACCGGAATGGCGAATTTTACAAGTCGGGAGACGGGCTGACCAACGCCTTTTCGGCGTCGGCCTGCATATCTATCACAGTCCGGTTGTTCTTGACCCTGATCCGGCCTTCGGCGATCAGTCGCAGCGCCATGGGATAAATCACGTGTTCCTGCGCCAAAATCCGGGTGGCCAATATGTCCGCCGTGTCGCTGTCCAGTATCGGCACTGCCGCCTGTGCGATCACCGGCCCGGTATCCATGTCGGGCCGAACGAAATGGACGCTGCAGCCCGTAATCCGGATACCATCGTCCAGCGCGCGCTGATGCGTATTCAGGCCCTTGTACGCGGGGAGGAGCGACGGGTGGATGTTGATCAGCCTGTCATGCCAGCGTTCCACAAACCATGTGGTCAGAATGCGCATGAAACCGGCCATGCAGACCAGTTCCACATTGGCGTCGTTCAATCGGGCATCCAATGCCGCGTCAAACGCCTGCCGGTCTGCGAAATCGCGATGGTTGATAATATCGGTGTCGATTCCGGCCTCGGCGGCCCGTTGCAGGCCCTTGGCATCGGGTCGGTTCGCGATGACACAAACGATTTTCGCTGGAAAATCCGCCGCTGCGCAGGCGTCAATCAGCGCCTGCATATTGCTGCCCCGGCCGGAAATAAGAATGCCGACCCGAAGCATCAGGCTGGCGTATCCGTTGTGTAGGCGACTGCGGGGCCGGCATCGCGGCGGGTGATTCGTCCGATCTCGAAGACTGTTTCGCCGGCTTCTTCCAATGCGGCGCGGATGGCGGCGGCCGAATCAGGGGCAACGATTACCGTCATGCCGATCCCGCAATTGAAGGTGCGGCGCATTTCGGCGGCTTCGATGCCGCCCTGTTCGGCCAGCCAGTCGAACACTGCCGGTACGGTCCAGGATGCGGGGGCCAGCGTGGCGCAAAGATCGTCCGGCAGTACCCGCGGCAGGTTTTCCGTCAACCCGCCGCCGGTAATATGGGCAAAGGCACGAACACCACCGGTTCGCAGGGCTGCAAGGCAGCTTTTCACATAGATACGGGTCGGTGTCAGAAGCGCCACACCCAGCGCTGTCCCCGGTTCAAAGGGCGCATCGTCATCATAACCAAGCCCCGACAGCTCGACGACGCGCCGAACCAGCGAGTAGCCGTTTGAATGGACGCCGCTCGATGCCAGGCCAAAAACCAGGTCGCCTTCGGCAACGGCACCGCCCGTCAGGATCGCGTCGCGTTCCGCCGCGCCGACCGAAAACCCTGCCAGATCGTAATCCCCGGCCGAATACATGCCCGGCATTTCCGCGGTTTCACCGCCGATCAGGGCGCAGCCTGCCTGCCGGCAGCCATCGGCAATGCCGGCAACGACTTCTGCCGCGACACCGGTATCCAGGTGGCCGCTGGCGAAATAATCCAGGAAGAACAGCGGTTCCGCGCCCTGGACCACCAGATCGTTTACGCACATGGCGACCAGGTCGATCCCGACCGTGCCATGCGCACCACTGGCAATGGCAACGGCAAGCTTGGTGCCGACGCCATCTGTCGCGGCGACAAGTACCGGGTCCTTGAATCCCGCGGCCTTGAGGTCGAAAAGTCCACCGAACCCGCCCAGAGCGGCGTCAGCCCCGGCTCTCATGGTACTGCGGGCAAGCGGCTTGATAGCCTCGACCAGTGCATCGCCGGCATCGATATCGACGCCGGCATCCCTGTAGGTCAGGCCGGTAGATGGTGTTTTAGGAGCTATGGCGTCCTCGCAGGCAAGCGGGTATACAATGGGCTGAAAATACTTGATCCGGGATGGTTTGCAATGCTCCACCGGCTCTTCCGGCCAATCTACCTTATTGTCCTGCTCTTAGGGACTATAATGGGACCCTCTGTTTCGGCTTATGCGCAGGCCGTTGACGTCTTTACTGTTCGCAGCGTGCCCGTTGACGCGCGCGCGGCTGATGAGCTGACGGCGAAGTCCGTCGGTATCGCCGCGGGGCAGAAGTCCGCGCTTAACGGGTTGCTCAGGCGCTTGACGCTGCAAGCTGATCACGATCGCCTGCCGAGCGTCGATGACAAAGCCGTCACCCAACTGGTGCGCGATTACTCCATCGAGGGCGAGAAATTTGGCGGCGGCCGCTATATCGCGTCACTGACGGCACGTTTTAAACCGGATGGCGTTCGTTCGCTGTTGCGCCGCGCCGAAATCCCTTTTGCGGAAACCGCAAGCCAGCCGATTCTGGTGCTTCCGGTATTCCAGACAGCCGGGGCATCGAGTCTGTGGGACGATCCCAACCCCTGGTATACGGCTTGGGCGGGGTTGCCCCGTTCCGATGGATTGCTGCCGCTGGTTATTCCGGTGGGGGATTTGTCCGATGTTGCCGTTATCGGTGCTGAGCAGGCGGTCCAGGGACAGGCGGAGCGCCTGATCGAAATCGGCAGTAAATACGATGCCCGGAATGTGATGGTCGTTACGGCAACGCTGCGGATTTCGCCGGGAAATGGGGCGCTGGCGCTGGAAACCCTGTCTTCCGTGTATCATGACGGCGAAGCGCGGCAGACGACGATACGACGTTTCGACTCCGTGCCGGGACAATCGCGAGACGATCTGCTGGCAGGTGCGGCGGCTGCGCTGTCGGTTGAAGCCAATGAATCCTGGAAGCGGGATAACCTGCTCGATGAAGGCAGTGCCAGCAACATGGCAGTACGCGTTCCGCTCAGCGGGCTGGACAACTGGCTGGATATTCGTGGCAAGTTGCGCGGGATCGCCGGCATGAAAGAAGTGGCCGTCGATCGTCTATCGACCTCCATGGCAGAACTTCGGCTGTCTTTTACCGGGAGCCCGTCACAATTCCGGCTGGCCCTTGCGCAACACGACCTCGACCTGCAGTACGATTTGCAGGAAGCAGCCTGGACAATCCGGTCGGGCAGGGTCCGTTAAGCGGTGGCCGCTAACGCCGTTATCGGCAATATTCCAAACTTCATCACGCTGTTGCGGCTTGTTTGCGTGCCGCTGCTGGTCTGGCTGATCCTCCACGACAATATGGAGTCGGCGTTCTGGCTGTTTATCGCCGCCGGCGTGTCGGACGGGCTGGATGGTTTTATCGCCAAACGTTACAGGCTGGTAACCGAACTGGGCCGTTATCTGGATCCTATTGCGGACAAGGCGTTGCTGGTCAGTGCCTTTGTGACGCTGGGAATGGCCGGCCAGATTGCGACCTTTCTGGTCATCCTTGTCGTATTTCGCGATATCATGATCGTCGGGGGGATTCTCCTGTTTCATACGCTTGATCGTCCCGTCGAAATGAGCCCAAGCTTTTTAAGCAAGTTAAATACGCTGGCGCAAATCGTCCTGGTCGG
>Ga0222651_1000140_pt1 | contig 55397 bp, 37 predicted proteins | sample AntAcemetagen369_FD_179855 | JGI IMG/M metagenome (GOLD analysis project Ga0222651, IMG submission 179855) | Saline water microbial communities from Ace Lake, Antarctica - #369 | ecosystem: Environmental > Aquatic > Non-marine Saline and Alkaline > Saline | place: Antarctica: Ace Lake...
CCATGTGATACACCAGTTATCTCCTCTGGAACCCAACCTTTTCAAGGTCTCCATATTGAAAGTTACCCCTTCAGGAATATTTTTTTCATCAGCTGAATCCATTGATTTCTTCTCGCTACTACCATTGCAGGCAAAGGCTAATAATAGTACAGACAATAGCAGATTAAACCTAATTTTCATGGGGAGATTGGTTAAAGGTGCTGGGGTTAAAAGCTTTGGCCTGGGTGTTTGGAGGCTATAAATTCACCTGCCAACCGTTACTTAAGAATTAATTTAATGAAAAATTATCGTAATGCTTTATTTAATTTTGGCTTAGGTGCTTTCTGAGGAGGGTTAGGGTTCGTTATTGCTAAACCTATATTAAATCTGCATTTAAATAATTATTGCGGCGCTAAAACGATGGGGCTGAATATTTTTGATGCTAATTTATCGTTCAGAATTTTATTATTCAATTTTTTTGTATTGAACCAATTCTTCTTTTAACAAATATGCCACGGTCGAACCTTCTTCAATAAGAAATTCTAATATAAAAAGGAAATCATTCAATATTTCTCTTTGGTTTTTAATATTCTCACCATAACTGTAAAATGCTTTTTTAACGAAGTTTTCAAATAGAATAAAATCTATTTCCTTAAATCTCTTTCTAGCCAAAGAATGGTTGATTATCATGATTTTAATCCAAGATATAGACTCGGGCATAAAATTCTTAAATGCGATTCCATTAAGAAATTTGACTACGGAATTTATCTGGAGATGTCCATAGTTATGAATGAAATCTTTATAATACAAGCTTTTATTTTCCAGAGCTGGCCAGCTATCGGTTGTGTCGGTCCAATTAATATCAATAAAAAAGAGTTTCATTAGGAATATTCTGTCATTTTTTATTATCCATAGGCGAAGACTTTCCCACAAGTTCCAAAAATTAGGAACGGAATTTCCTTGGTTTGCAGCGTGAATAAATTCTTCAGTCATTTCATAAACGAATTTAACTTTATTAATTTCAGAAACTTTTCCATCCTCTATATAAGTATTATTAATTAGTTCTATGAAGAGTTTTTGGGCAATTTCTTGGGGTTGTACCAAAATATACCTTGAATAGAAAAATTTGACTGCTTTTCTACTTTGTGTAAACTCAAGTCTGCTGTAGTCGTCTCCCTTTGAAAGAAAATCAAGGTGAAAATTTAAAATTTTTTGAATAAAGTCTCTTTGATATTCAATTCCCGTTACTTTCGGGATTATTCTTAATGCATCGGCCAGAAGATAATCTGTGGAAAGGTGGAACTGGATATCAATAGAATCCGGACGTTTAATATTGCCATGTACAACAGATTTTATTAGTCTATCAATCCAAACATGATCTTCTATTTCTTTGGAATGTCTAATGTCAACAGGGGCTTGTTTAACACCTAATTCACGGATTTTATGTTTATAGGTAATATATTCTAAGAGACCATACCAACAATTTAATACGAATTCAGATTGGTTTTTATTCAGATATTCAGTTGCACCGAGTTCAATGTAAATTTTTGATAGTTCATCGATATTGGATATCAACAACCTGAAAATTGCATCTTTTATTTTGATTGCAATCGATTTTGGGTGTTTTCTTTCAAAAACAAAAGAAAGTCCGATCAATGCTTGTTTTTGATCAAGGGCAAAGGAATCATTATCCAAAAACACTGAAGGTTTCATCAACTTCTCAACATACTTTAGAAGCTCTTGGTGGCACCAATCGAGTTCCTTGTTTGTCAAGTGCTCCCCAAAGTCTCTAAGCCCGATAGCTGCCATTGCTCCATTTGTTTTTATTAATTTAAGGTTATCTTTTGTGTTTCGGATTTTAGCGTATGCAGTCTTCCAAGCCGGATAGGTTTTATTTGATAATTCCTTATAATCGAATACATTTATTGCCCACATTAAAGTAGGTACGGAGGAAAAATTGGCAATATCTTCATTATTTAATATCATTCCTTGTACTTGACTATCATATCCAGGAGTAAAATGGACGATGTTTTCAAATCCCTGCTGATCAACGGGCTTATAATTATATTTTCTAACATCCATGTCGAAAAGAAATTTTTTCATTCTACTATCGCTTTCGTCTAAAGACTCCCACATCCCGTCGACTTGCTTAAATAATAGATAATTATGAACTTGATGGTAAAACATATAGTCTGCGACAAATCCGACCAATCCTAAATAATATTTCTTTCTATGTAGCCTACTGTCCTCTGCGGCCCTTTCCTGTTGTAAATTTGCATCTTTGTGAAAGTAGGTGGGAGTAAGCAATTCAGTACTATATCTGAGGCTATCCCATAAGTAAAATTCTTTAACACCAAGGAGTTTTACAGATGTCTCGTCCAATAATTCAGGATGGGCTTGAATTATGCTAAGTACTACTCCCAAAACTCCAACATTATTTGTTTCCAATATTAGTCTTTTTAAATATTGTCTAATCTCAGAATAATTTTCTTTTCCTAGGGTTGCTCTTTCTAAAAAGCTTTTTTCCAAAGCCATTAGAATTGAGACAATCAATTCATTCATCGAATTTGCACCTCTAAAAAGGACCCAATGATCTAAAGAACCGAAATAAGCCTTGGGTGGAAGGGTTTCTTCTTCGAAAGAAATTGAAATTGTTGTTAATTCCCTTCTATTTGCAATCATCGCAGCTTTGTTCATTTCAAATGACTTATTTAAAAAAGGTATTAAAAAATCAATGGCAAGGTGGGGGTGATGTAAAAACAGCCAATAGAAAAAACTTTGAAACCCGCTTGGAGAATCGTATAAGTATTCAATACTGGAAGGCAAACCAAAATCATTGATCTCAGGGAATGTGTCAATTTGGGTCAATAAACTACCCTTCCTAACTACTCTTTCTTCACGCCTCCATTCCTGTGAAGCTACTTTTAGAATCTTTTCAGGAAAATATTTACATATCTGATCAGTTAACACCCCTCCAATTAAATATTGTCTAATGTTTTTCAACAGTCCCTTGGCTCTCCATTTTGAATGATTAATTTCAATATTTACTGAGGCCTCTATTAGTTCTTTAACAATTTCTGGAATTGCCGAGGTAAGCTGAAAAAGAATGAACAGCAATGGTTTAAGGTTGCCGTCATCGGATTTTCTGTATAAATTTTTTTTGAAATTTATTTGATGTCGATATAAATAATCCTCTATTAATTCCCCTGCTTCTTGAGCAGATGGCGGAAGCTCAGAGATATTGAACTCCGGCAATTGTTTACTCCATAGTTTCAGAAATGAAATATATGTATTCTCAAATCTTGAAAATGATAAAACAGTTTCAAGATTAATTCTAATAAATCTAACCACAAAATCCCAGCCTGATCCGACTGGCGAAAATTCGCTAAGACTTGATGCCACATAACTTTGCATCATACATCCTGTTTGTAGTAAAAGAATTACCTTTCTTAGAAGCTCTCCATCATTTTTTAGTAATTCCTCAGTCAGTGTATCCAATAGAATGTGAGCACAATTCGACTTAAGAGTGGCTATTAATATTACCTCTCTCCAATCTTCAACGACATTTGGGTCAACCAAAATTGAATGAGTCATTTCAATTGCTGATTTGGAATCATTTCTATAAAACTCTTCCAACCAAATTCGAAATGCTCTTGTCATCGAAGGGCTATTTTCAATAGTAGTCAGGAAGTCAAAGGCATTTGATGAGGTTAGCCATTTTTGTTGAACATATCGGGTTAAAGCCCAATCCTCAAGGATATCATGTGATGGAGAATATCGGCCTATTTCTTCTAAGCTCTTTTCAAGAAGGCTGTCTTTAACCAATTCATTGATAATTTTTTGCGATTTATTTATGGTTGTGAATAGGGTCATCTCTCGGGCTCTTTTCAAGCATATTGACTGAAAAACAACCCCTCTTTTATTTTTCCCTTTTTCCACAATATTTTCCCACATCAATTTTTTGAATTTAAGCTCATCCAATTGATTACTTTCAAGTAATTCTGGCAAAATCCGAATCGCCTTATCCAAATAATATGGTGTTCGAAGTATATGTTTAATTTTATGATTTTTTAGGAGCGGATTTATTTCTGGGATTTCTACTTTAACAAGTTCCATCTCGGATTCGTCAAACTCCTTCAATTGATAATAAATTTTACCAACTGGAAGCTCAAAGCGTAGATTGATTCTAAACTTCTGTAAGATGTAATCCCTAATCGTTATCAAAACATGCACATTGGAATTTTGTTTGCAAACATTAAGCAATTCTTTAAAGGGTTCCAAGCAATTTGACTCCAAAACTTTTTCAAAACTTTCCACCCAAATCACTATCCGATTTGAAATTATAGGACTTTTTAAAATTGAATGTAAATCAGCTTTATATCCCGCCTTTGAAAATGCCTCTTCTAATGTGACACTGATAATTTGTTCACTTGTAAAAGAAATTACTGTTACATTCCTATTTTTTTTTAAAGTAGAAACAAGAGATTTGGCAATGGCGGATTTGCCAACTCCCGGTTTTCCAAAGATTACTGCTACTCCATTATGCAGGAGAAGATTATCAATTTCAAGTGTATTTCTAGGGATATTCAAATTCCCAATAGTATCATTTATTCCAGTATTCAGTTGAATTTCGTTTTTCTCAATCTGTTTAAAAGTATCTATAACCAGAGTACTTGTTTCCGGTTTAATAACTAAAATCTCTTTAAGTTTTTCCTTAATAAGCAAATTGTTCAAACATGTAATCTTAGTGGCATGAAAAAGATTCTTCTCTTCAAAACAGTGAATAATGCCAACCAAATAATCATTATCTAGAACCTTCGCAAAAGCACCTGCCCCAGAAATTCCTTTCATATTGTCTACTGCCTGTTCAAAAAAGGTGTCAAGATCCTCATGAGATTTTAAAAGAATTTGTGAATGGTTAACCTTAAATTCTTCCTGAAAGGAAAGAGAGAAAGACCGGTCTTCCTTCTGGTCATTCATTGAAGCAAAACCCCTAATTAAAAAATTTTTAATTTCATCATTTGAGTCAATGACTTGGTAATTAAATTCTAACCCAGTAAGCTCAAGAATTTTTTGTTTGGATAGAATGAGGACCGCTAAGTCACCCTTATTATCTGTTGTTAAAATCCGATCTGTTAATGTTAGATTATATGAATGAAAACTTTCGGTTCTTGAGTTGAATATTTTGTCCAAAAGGATGTCTTCGTTCGAAAAATCATATTCAAAATCCTCACCTGCTAAACAGTGCTTTGCGGTAAAGACATATACATAATCAAGATGTGGCCCGGGGAAATAAAGCAAAGCGGTGCCGGTTTGTCTGTTACAGGTAATCCTGATTGTAGCCAATTTAAGAACACTTACTTCCATATTAATTCTTTATTAACGATAAGAATGGAATTTCTATAAAGCCTGAATTATTGCTTGGAAAAACACATCGGAATCCCCACCTTGAAAAGGGATTTTCATCCACTGAGAACATATTTCTTAGGGCATCGGTTTCTGAAGGAAATACAAACTCAGTTTTATTTTCTTGGAAGTTTCTAACTAGAATTCTAACCAGCGTTTCCTTATCAGGATGGCGATTGGTAATCCCATTACCAGTGACGACAAACGTTGAAGTTTTTAAAATTTTCAATAAAGCAAGACTATTGTTAGCTTTACTACCGTGATGCGACAATTGAACGAAATCTAAGTTAATTGGAGATTTGGATGTATAACCCAAATAATTTAAAGAAGTTACGATTACACTTGGGTGACTATCAGAAAGAAACAAGCTTCGAATATTCTTGAATTCAACAAGAAATGCGATCGCTCCTCCATTCCAAGGGTCACGGTCTTCGCTAAAGCTATTATGCTTTAGGCCCTCAATCGATTTTAAATGGTCTGCTTGATCTAGGCTTCTTCCTAACTTCACATTCTTTTCCGCATTTTTCCAGTGACTATTAGAGATCTCCAACTTTTCCAAACTTGGAGATAAAACCTTAATCTTTAAACCATAAATATCTTGGTCAGGTAGATTTCTGTCTATTAGTTGCTGGACTATAAACCCATTAACTTCCAAATATGCCCTCAGGTTTATTCCCTGTTTGAAATTTAATTTTCCGGTTGAAGTCTCTACGGTTGAAGGGGAATAATTAAACCAAATTTGCTTAAGAACTTCCTTTTTCTTTAAAACTTTTTTATCTTTAATAAAACCAAGAATAGCACCAATATGATCAGAATCAGTGTGGGTTATAATCCACAAATCAATAACTTCGTCTTTTGAGATTTCACGAATCAGAGGACCAAAAACTGACTTGTAAGTATTTGCATATCCTCCATCAACTAATATGTTATGCCACTTGCTATCATTTCCAAAAAACCTAATCCAGATAGCGTCTCCTCCAGCAACATCGAAGAAAGAAAAAGTTATTTCATGTGGATTTAGTACCATTCCAAATTTATTGTTTATAAATCATAGTTATAGGGCATTAATTTATTAATATTCGAATATAACAAATTAGATTTAAAATATTTGTTTTCTATATTTCAATAAAATAAGTGATAAAATATCCACCTTAATAACTGTGGTAAATAGAGAAGGGAGTAACCGTTTTATGGTCTTACCCACCCATGTTTTTAATAATACAATTCTATGGTATATAAACATTAATTGTTTTACTCATGGTTATATTTTATAGGTTTAATAGGTTTTGGTTTGTAACCAATGATGAACATATCACTACAAGTGGGTGTAATTTAAAAACTTCTCAGCCCTACCTTGGTTTAAAATATACTTCACCCTTTGATTAACTATTTATTTCACAAATACAATAATCGATAGAATTTTTGTAAAATTCTATCGAAAGTCCTATCAGGAATTAAATAATGATGCGTAATTCTACTACGCAGGTGGTGAATAAAAGTTAGAACGAGTTTATACTTCTGCCTTGTAACCTGAAAATGCGCTACAATACTTTACTGAAGTATTTTTCTCGCTTGTTCTTAACCTTTTGTGGTTACCTCTGATATTATTTCCTTATGATCTAAATAGAAACATGCAAAAATCACACAGTTACGTATTGTATTCAACTCAATATCAGACATTATTCTACTTGTGTGTACCCCAGTAGCACTTCAAATCCCATCCTTAATTCCCTACATACCATTTCATTGCTCCTTTTCGACAAAGTCCTTTTCAAAATCAGTGTCATTTACCCTGCCTGCTTTCATTTCTTCTCCTTTCATATAGCGTTCATAAAAACTATTGGAGGAGGCTCCTATGTATTCATATTCATCAAAAACATGACCATTACCAAACATTCTTGGATCTTCCTGTTCCCTTAATTGTGCAAACAAGCTTTCCTTCAATTCCTTTTTTACCGCTAAATATTCAGGATGTATGGCTAGGTTTTCCATGCAATCTGGATCCTTGCTGATGTGGTGCAGCTCCTCCTGAGGCCTTTTTCCGAAAGAAGGACCCCAGTACTCTTTGGATCCGGTTAACCTTCTATGGTTTAGGATAAACGTTTTGGTAGGGCTTCCGTCGGTATTTAAATAGCCTGTCTCCGGATTTCCTGCTGGCCAACGGTCCGGTTCAAAATTATGTAGGTAAATGTATTCATCCGTCACTATTCCTCTTATGGGATAACCCCAATCATGTGGCCGTCCCACATCATGCCTTTCTTTCCCTATCACTACAGCATTCCTGCTGGGATCCACTCTGCCAGACTTATCACTGTAGAAAATATTTGTTAAGCTCTTTCCTGTGATGGGCTGCATATTCCCCTCTTCTTCACTAATCTGGGCTACTTCCAGAAATGTGGGAGAAAAATCAATAAAGGAGATGAAATCATCCACTCTTCGATCGGGATTCTTGATTCCTGCTGGCCACATGATTGCCAGTGGCAAATGATTGGAATATTCATATTCCTGGTCTTTTATTCGAGGAAAAGGCATCCCATTATCCGCCGTCACCACCACAATCGTGTTTTCAAGTTCTCCTCTTTCCTCCAGCACATCAAGCATCTTTTGTAAATGCTGATCGAAATACGCTATCTCATAGGCATAATCCAGCATATCTGCTCTTATTGTATCGTTATCCGGCCAAAAGGAGGGTGCTTTATCAATGTCTTCGTTTAATTTTCCTTCCGTTAAGGATTTTCTTTAATACCACCAGAAAGCATCCATGCCTCATAATATTTATGAAACCCAGTCTTTGTTGCTGGCGATGCCTGATGTAGCGGTTTTTCGCTATTTATTAATTCACCTAAAATCCCTTCTTTCATTAATATAGAAGCTGCCTGTACTGCAACGGCTTCATCATAGGGTGCTAGTTTTTCTATCAAGCTGGCAATTTGGCCTTCTGAATCTTTCCATAATTGTTGGGCATAGTCGTAAGCACTTGTGCGGAGGCCATCACCATTGGCATCAATCCATATGGCACCCGATGAACCCATAACCTTTGGTTCCCATAAAGGTGAATCCGGTTGGTAAGGCTTGCCTATTTGCCAAAAAGGCAAGGGCTTTCCGGGCCCTGTGGCAATGGCTACAAGAAAAACATCATGCGCTGGCCGTGGAAGGGTCCAACTGCCGGTCCATTTTATTCCTGTCCCACTTTCGTTTTCCCCTGGGATGACTGCTTCACGCACTTTTATACCGTTTGCATAAAGGCTTACGGTATCCGCATCTAACCAGCTAGGCCCTAAAACACGCACAGATACATTAATCTCGCCTATGTTAGGAGCCATATCTCCCGGTCCATATTGTTGATCTACAATTATTTCAGCCAAAAGACCAAAATTCACCATTACCTTTCCTTCTCGGATATTTTGAATGGCTTCATTTACATCTATTTTTCCTGGGTCTTCACTTTGGCTTCGAATATAAGTCCTAGCTTGCCCCACGCTATACCTGCTTACATCATGAGAATCACTGGCCCCTATAGGAGTCATGGAGTAGCCCCTATTCAACATGCCAAACCAGTCCCTATATAAACGCATAAAATCCGTTTGAAGGGCTCCTGAATTGATCACCTCCATTGCATTGGCTGGAACTTGCCATCCTTCCAGGTTAACTCCAGCATTCCCAATATGTCTTTCCTGATCAAAGGGTCGGAATCCACCGTGCACATCACGTGCATGGTTCAATATGATGACTCCCTGGCCCACTGTTTTTTGCATGTTTCGATATAGCACATCCCAGTTCTCAGCTTTTATTTCTGGGATAGGGGTTTTTCCGGTTACTGGAAAAATATTGAAGTGTCCAAAACGAGTAGTTACTTCATTACCAATAACTGGGGTGAAGTAAGCATTTACCTGCATTTCCTTGGAGGTCGGTCCAATATTAATATGCACGTTATGATCGGTCATGATCGGTAATTCAATCCCTTCGGCAGCAATGGTAATTGCTCGTTCCTGCATGGTGGCGTCACCATGCCCAGAGTGGGTAAAGGTATGGATATGCGTGTCACTGCTGATCCAACCCTCCGTTGGAACTTCGTGGTTGATGTAAAGTTTTTCATGGATTTGATCTCCTGGTTTTAGTATCAATTGAAGAGAGTCCACTCCGTACTCAATCCCTCGGGTGGCATAAATGGTGAACTTTCCTGAGGGAAGTCCAAACGAAGCTTTTCCATTGCCTGTGTAGACAACTCCTGGCCTTACTGCAAGGTACCCACCAGACGAAGCGCCTACTGTTTGAAGGGCTCCTTCAGCGTTTGCTACCGTAATCCTTGCAGGAAGAAGTGCACCACTAGTTTTGTCATAAACTTCGATGTGGAGGGAAGCTTCAGATAAAATTTCCGTAATGGGCCTATCAATCAACACTAGCTGTCCTACAATAATGTCGTCAGGGATGGTGTCCATTTGTTCTATAATGATCCTGTTTTTTCCGGGAACAAGTATTCCAGGTGGAATTTCCAGGTACATCACCTTGTCTTTTTCATCCCTATCCAAATTACCCAGAAGATGGTCATTAAGGTTAACCTGCCAAGCATGTTTCACATCCTGTTGCCGGAATTGAAGCGTTTGGTTACCTGCAGTATTTTTTACTACAAATGGAATCTCTAGCCGATTGCCCTCAGCTTTTAGCGAAAAATCCGACCATTCTTGTAGGTCTCCAAAACGCAGATGATGCATCTCCGGGTCTATAATTATTTTTTGGGCATAGCTATTTTCAAATGAAAAAAACAAGCCTATTAAAAGAAAATAATGCATGTTCCGTCTGAAATTACATGACCTAATTTTTACCATCAATCGTATCATTAATTTTTATTTCAATCTTTTTTCGATAACAAAATATACATCTTATTCCTCTGGGTTTAGCAATCCTGCACACATCCCGTGGGATATTTAAACTCGAAATAGGTAACAGACAATCTAGTGCTTGCTTAAATCTCCAAACAGCCTTATTTTATAGTGTTTACGCCACTTCCTGAGTCGAGTTGGTAACCCCCGTATTGCATAATGCCATCTAACTCATTTTATATTTGTAGTTATACTTCTCTAAATATTAACCTGAAAATTACCATTTAAGGGCATGGAAGCTGTTTTACCTTATTCTCTCTGTTCATTCCCCCCCCCCTGATCCGCTATGCTTCTCAGGGCAGGCCCTGAGTGATAAGCAAATCAGGGCAGGCCCTGAGTGATAAGCAAATCAGGGCAGGCTATGATGCAAAAGCGAACCCAAAAAATCAAGGCTATTTCAAAAGCTCATTCTTCCAATAATCCAAAAATTCCTCATCAGAAATATTAGGATCAAGCCCTTTTTTCTTCATATTCGCATTAAACTCATCCTGCATAGTTTTTTTCGCTTCTCGTATTTCGACTGATACCTCAGGGTATTCCGCTATATCTACGGCTAATAACCACCTGTCCATTTGATCTTTAAGCTCAGTCCTTTCGAGCAAGAGGGTGATCTGGGTAATAGGGTGGTAAAGCCACTTTTTCAGGATCCACCGGATGGGCAGGATCAGCTTCAAAGGGCCGATGAGCATAGGTCAGGTGAACCTGAGCAAAGAAGGGCTGGTCCGGTGCCCTGTCTCTCCAATCAGTTCCGTCAAATAGCTCTTCTGCATCATGGGCAAAATTATATCCGGTATAATATTCGGTGTTTTCCAATCGTACCCCCTTGCTGTTGGTTACAAAATAACCAGCTTTTTTTAAATGATCCGTAAAGGGCACCACCGTAGCAGGCAATGGCTTTTTGTATTTGGTAAATTGATTGTGGGAATTAATACTAACGGAATACATTCCTGTAATGAGGGAGGAACGACTAGGTGAGCAAACGGCTCCAACAGTAAAAAAATTTTCGTAAATAACGCCTTCCTTAGCCAATTGGTCTAGATTAGGGGTGTGGACTTGGGTATTGCCATAGCATCCCAGGTCTGTACTCAAATCATTGGCCACAATCCATAAAATATTAGGTTTTGTGGAAGCTGTACCCGTGAATGGAATGCATTCACAAACAAGGATAGCAAATAAAAAAAAGCCTTTTAAGTACATCCTTTTCATCCTTACACAATTATCTTTTTTGGCCATTATTTGTCTTGTTTTACACTGTCTTCCACATAACTGTAGGATTCCTTTAGCCCGAAGACTTCTTGGGAGATTATACTTGGGGTAGGTCGTTTGTCTCTTTCAGAAAAATATTGAGCCCCTAACCATTTCATTTCTCCTCCGATCACCCTTGGGTCACCTGTAGAAGATAGGTATGCCTCCAGTTTTTTGGAAAGCATTTCCTTTGTATTCTGATATTCAGCTTGGTTGGCTACATTGTTCAATTGGTCAGGGTCCGTACGAAGGTCAAATAGCTCCTCTGCAGGTCTTTTTTCAAAGGCCAAATCGAAGAGTTCTTTCACACCTTCTTTCTCCCGATACCTGAGCATATACTCTTTGGTCGGGGAGGGATAATGGAGCATATGGGCATCCACGTCTCCGTATAAGGGGGGATCGCCTGCCGGCCATTGTTCCGGTTCGTAATTCCGGATATAAAGATAACCCTTGGTAATGATAGATCGTCCTCCATAGCCTGCACCACCATTGCGAACAAAGGCATGACGTTCCCTTGCAGTCACCATGAAATCACGGTCAGGTTCTATTGTCCCATCACCTTTTGACGCTAGAATATTTACCATACTCTTGGCCGTCATTTCTTTAGGGACTGGAATATCTGCCAATTCGAGAAATGTAGGTGCCAAATCACTGAGGCCAACAAAATCAGCTATCACTCGACCTCCTTTAAATCTGTCTGGCATGGAAATAATCATAGGTATTTTCGTTCCAAAGGTATAAAGATTGGCCAAGCCACGAGGCATTTGCCATCCGTTATCGCTGCAAACAATGATTAGGGTGTTCTCCATATCACCGGATTCTTCCAATAACTTAAGAAAGGTTCCGACTTCATTGTCGAAGCTTTGGATTTCAGCATAGTAATCAGCCATATCCATTCTAACTGAGTCATTGTCTGGTAAATAGGAGGGGACTTTGATAGAAGCCAGGTCAATATCCACTTTAGTAGCATTGTCAGAATAGGGTCGATGTGGATTTCGGGAGCTGAACCAATAGGTAAAAGGTTGTCCCTTTTCACGTTGATTTAAAAACGCCTGGAAAGTTTCATATTGATCACCGGCGGGATTACGCTCCCAACCACCGGCTTCATAATTTCCTGGTCCCCATCCCTTCCCTTGAAAGCCGACCAAATACCCTGATTCCTCAAGCATGTCTGTAAATACCTGAAATTTAGAAGAGATGGTTCCCCATAGATTCGCCCCCTCTTCTAATTTCCATATATCCATTCCGGTTAGCATGGATGCTCTTGCAGGCGTGCAAGAAGGTGCCGCACAAAAAGCGTTGGTAAACCTAATTCCCTGCCTTGCCAAGCTGTCGATATTCGGAGTTTTTACTACAGGATCACCATAACATCCCAAATGGTTCCATGAATGGTTATCTGACATCAAAAGAAGAATATTAGGTCTTTTCTTTTGGTTTTCCGTTCTGGAGCTGCATCCGCCACAGCATATTGATCCCAGCACTAGGCCAACGAAAACTAAATTTAATGTGCGGCTTTTTATATATTTATAGCTCATTCTGTAGGATTTTGGATGAGGTTTGGATTTAATGCCAATTCTGTTTCTGGAATTAAATGGACAATGCTATTGGAGTTTGGCTGGACCAACATAGGCCCTGACCATCCAAAAGGCTGAACAGAACTCCTGTCCATTGGTCTGTTATTTCTATAAACATCAATAGTACGATGTCCTTCCCAAGCCAATTCCAAACGCCTTTCATCCAGTACCACATCTAAGACAGACGCATACCCCTTTAGGTCACTGGCGGAAAACAGCTGCTCACCGGATAACCCGGAACGTTCTCTAATGATATTGACCATCTTTATGGCTTCAGCTTCCATTCCCAGAGTTTTTGCAAAAGCCTCGGCTTTGATCAGGTACATTTCAGCCAACCGCATTACAATGGGTGAAGAAAGCATTTGGACCCCTCCTTCCAAAGTATATTTATTAACAAAGTATTGCGACATACCATCTCTTTTTCGGAGAAGAAAGCCAATGTCTTCAGTAGGGTCAGGTATCCTGTTCCCTTCGTCATCAAAAATATAGTCCGGATCAATGAACTTGACCCTTTCATCGTTCGGATGCTGATAAATCAAATCCCTGTAGGTTTTAGAGACGTACATTTCCCCCCATCCCCCTTGGGAATGGTACAATGAACCAATGGATCCCTTTCCCATATTTTCTGTTTCCAAAAGCTTAATGGCAAAAAGAGTCTCGGGGTTGTTTTCAGGAAGCAAGGTGAAATAACTTCCAAATTGGGAGGTTTCAAGCAGCCTGTATCTTCCCGAGTTGATCACCTTGTCAGCATATTCAATGGCTTTATCATGCTGCTCCATATACAAGTATAAACGGGCAAGCATACCCCAGGCCAATTCTTTAGAGCCAAAGATGGAGGGCTTACTTATGTTCATCAAGTTAGCTGCTTTTAAAAGGTCACTTTCAATGAACTCAAAGGTTTCTTTCACGGTACTTCTCGGAGGCAATGCAGATACATCTGTATTGGCCCTGATCATCACACCCAAGTTTGTTTCAGGACTTTGTGAATAGGGTCTGCCAAACATCCGTACAAGGTCAAAATGCATAAATGCCCTTAAGAAAAGGTTTTCTCCTTTGAGCTGAAGATTTTCCTCATCGGCGTTGTCATCAATGGCCTCAATCACTTTGTTGGCTGAAAAGATGCCATAGTAAGCTTCCTGCCAGAACTGAGTAGAAACAGAAGAATTTACTATGTGCTGGTAACTGTAAGTTAGCATTCTGTTGTCTCCACTGTTCTTCACCCAAACCGCATCATCACTTGGGAATTCTTGGGCTGCCTGCCTGTTCCTAACATACCGCATTCCTCTTAGTCGGCTATAGGTGCCAACGGTAATGTTGGAAAGTAATGCAGGCGAATTCGAAACCTGTTCGTCAGACAATTGATCGGTAGGATAATATTCAAGATCATCGCAACCAGTCAAATATCCCATTAAAACGGTCACTAATAAAATATTTATAGATTTTTTCATTTTATGGCGATTAAAATTCTTAAAGATCAAAACTGACACCTAGAAGGATTTTTCTGGTAGGAGAAAACCTGGCACTACTGGCTGATTGGGCGATTACCGGATTTTCCATATTTACATCTGGATCTCCACCACTGAAGTTGGTGAAAACGGCCAAATTGTCCATGCTGAGATAAATTCTCAAGCCCGAAAATTTGTAAACTTTCTCGGGGAAAGCATAATCCAGTCTTACATTCTGGATGCGGAAATAACTTGCCTCTTCCAAATACCTGGAGGAGGCTCCATTGGAGGCACTTCCACCGCTCAACAATCTTGGGTGTGTTGCGATATCCCCAGGGCTTTCCCATCGTACCCAATCCCCATGAAGCTTCATCTGGTTTTGATTGGTACTGTTATTATCGGAATCTATCCGCTCCCTGTGGGAAAAATAAATGCTTTGTCCAACAGCATAATTGGCCAGAATACTTAAGGAGAAATTCTTGTAGAAAAAGTCGTTTCTAATACCACCCGTAAAATCAGGGTAGGCTGAACTTACGAAAAGGTTGCTTGCTGCATTATAAGTATTGGTTGTGCTGATATTATCGGGTTCAGTTTTATCCGCACCATGAATTAAATTTCCTTCTGCATCCTCCCACCTTACCCACAGTGGATCGCCTGTCTGTGGGTCAGCTCCAGCCCATTCTTTCATATAGAAATACCTCATAGGCAAACCTTCTCGAATCCTCATCTGTCCACTGGCAATGTCTTCACCCTGGTTTAAAGCCAGTACTTTGTTTTTGTTAATGTTCACATTGAAATTGGTTTCCCACCTTATGGCTCCGTCCAGATTGACGGTGGTGATACTGAAATCAAGCCCTCGGTTTCTTACGGAACCTACATTTCTCTGTTGGCTTGCAAAACCACTGGAAGCCGATAAGGGTACATTTTGCAACAAATTCTTGTTTACCCTATTGTAAAAGTCGACTTCAATATTCAATCGGTTAAACATGGAGAATTCAACTCCTATATTTGTTGTATAGGCCATTTCCCAGGTTAAATCTGGGTTTTCCCTGCGCGCAGGACGTGCTCCTGAAAGCCCATTGTACGTACTGTTAGAGGTGAAGCTGTAAGTTCCAAGGGACAGGTATGGAGCGATATTAGCATTTCCTGTCGTACCATAACTTGTCCTGATCTTTAATAAATCAATCCATGTCGCATCTTTTAAGAAGTTTTCTCTGTTAACATTCCATGAGGCTCCAACAGCGTAAAAAGTAGCCCATCGGTTATTGGTGCCAAATCTGGAAGAGGCATCTCTTCTAACAGAGCCGACCATAAAATACTTGCCTTGATAATTGTAGTCCACTTGTCCAAAATAGGATAAAAAGCCTGTTTCGGTATTGTTTCCAGTGATGGACTTGGGGCTTCCCGCAGCACTCAGGGCACTCAAATCACCCGCTAAATCCATTCCAACTGCTCCGGTAAAAGAAGAGGTGATATAATTGTATTCCTGACCCAATATTCCCGCAAAACTATGGTCACCGATTCTGTGTTCCAGGTTCAGAAGATTTGAGGTAAGGAAAGACTGATCATAGGAATAGGTCTGGCTTATCCTACCATTCTCGAAGCTGGCCAACTGGTGGTCTTTATCCAGAAGTTGTGTCCAATCTGTTCCTGCAAATCCAACCCTATTTGTGGTGGAAAATCTCATCCATTCAGTGATTTGAGCATCGAGCTGAAGATCGATTCCAAACCTCATGTTTTTGGTGATATCCCTTTGGTGGTCCTTGTTGTAGAAATAATTGGATTTGGCATTTCCGATCCAGGTATTCCCTGCTTCCAGTGGATTATAGGGTGTTGTCCCATCAGCTTCAAAAGCGGGATCCCATGGTAAATTGTTATACAATTGGGTCATCGTTCCTTCCTGGCCTCCTAAGGGCTCATTAGGGCTTCTATTTGCACCTGCATTTATTCTGGTTTGTAAGGTGAACCTATCCGAAATCTGGTGTTTTAGGTTTGCCCTCAAATCCATGTTCTGATAATCCGTTCCAAGCACCGTTCCAAGTTCATTGTAATAGTTTCCGCTTACATAGAAGGTTGTTTTTTCACTCCCTCCCGATACAGAAAGCTGGTGCTGATTTACATGACCAGGTCTGGTAAGCAATGATTGCCAGTCTGTGTCAGAGGCCAAAAGAGAAGATGGAAGTACTTTTTCAAGGTATTGGTCAAAAGTCTGGTTCGTGTAGACAGGCACTTCTGCTGACACCTGCGCATCATAAAAGTTTCTAAATCCTTGCTTTTGCCTGTCATAAAGTTCCGCAGAATTCATCATATTTATATTGCCATTCCTGAATTGACTAATTCCCGCTGATCCACTATAGCTGACTTTAGTTTCACCGCTTTTTCCCTTTTTGGTTGTAATGATGATTACACCATTGGCGGCACGGGAACCATAAAGTCCGGTAGCGGCAGCATCTTTCAATACCGTAATTGAAGCGATGTCCATGGGGTTTGCAGAACCGCCAATGACCCCGTCTACTACGTATAAAGGGCCATAACCAGCGCCTATGGAGCCTACTCCTCTAATTACAATGTTGGTGTCACTACCAGGCCTGCCTCCAGTATTGGATACGGTTAAACCAGCAACTTTACCTTGCAGCATGGTTCCTAGATTATTGGAGATGACTCCTTTTTTCAAGTCATCCTCGTCAACTATCGCAACTGATGAGGACAGTTCAGACTGGCGTCTTGCACTGTATCCAACGACCACCACCTCATCCAAGGAAGAGATGTCTTCATTCAAGGTGATATTTATGATACTTTGATCCCCAACTGGTATCCTTTGGGGTTCAAAACCGATAAATGAAAAGACCAATGTAGCCCCTTCAGGAACGGTAATGGTGTATTTGCCATCAAGGTCGGTTGCTGTCCCTATACCCGCGCCAGCAACAGAGACCGTTACTCCTGGGATGGGATCCCCTGCCTGATCCAGGACATTGCCTGAAACGGAAACGTCCATCGGTGTTTCAAAGGGCTTAACCAAGGGTTTTTCCAATCTATTGTGAGGCTGATTGAGAAAATTGCCCTTAGTATAATTGTGGACTGTTGGGGAATCCCCGATGACGGGAATGAAGCTGGAGAGCGATAAAATGGCCACCGTTCCAAACAAAAGCTTCTTTACCAGCCATTGATGATACAGTACGTTTAATTTCATAAATTGGGTTTTTAAATTAATTGTTAATTGATTTATTCTCAATTATATTATAATATAAATTTTTAAATTTATATTATAATAATAGGTGATAATTTCTTTTTATATTTTTATTACTTTGATGTTAAGTATGACTACTAAATAGGGGAGGTGAGATTTCAATATTATGATGTTCAATATTCGAAGGTTATTAATAATTTTATAGTTAACTTTTCATAATTAATGAAATTGAAATAATAAATTAATATGAAATTTAAAATTGAAATTCCCAGCCAATTATTTAGTGCGCATTTAAAGCCAAAAGATAATTTGAGAATTATCTTTTCAGGGGCATTTGGAACTGGAAAGACTTATTTTTTAGAGGAGTTTTTTAAGAGTAAAAGTAATTATGAAACGATCCATCTATTTCCAGTGAATTATTCTGTTGCATCAGGCTTCTCAACAAGATTGTCATAAAAAAGTTGTCCTTTTTCCGTCATATAGGGCATAAGAAGCTGCCAAATATGCCCTGACATCCCACCCTTCATTTTTCTAGCGTTAGCATCGGAAAGTAATTCTTCCTGGGAAAGCCAAAAAATAATGATGATCCTAATGGATAAAAGAAGGTGTTCAATGTTATCTTCCGTAATTTGTATAAAAAAACCATCCTCAATGGCCCGATTAAGCATGTCTGCCATTTGTTGTTTTCGGACCTTCAGGGTGTTTTTTAGAAGCCTGTCGTTTTTTGGGTAGGAACGAGATATTTCCAAAACGTCAAGATTAAAAAATCGAAATTTATATTGAAAGGATTCCAAATGAAGCAGAAGCCGGTGAATCTGTTCAAAACTCACCGAAGTTGGGTCTGCTGAAGTATAGGAATCGGACATTTCTGCTCTCATTTGCTTGTAAATGGCAAGCAAAAGGGCTTCTTTATTTTTAAAATGATAGTCTAGATTTCCATAGCTTATTCCCATCTCTGTAGCAATGTGCCTGCTGGTGACATTTTGTATGCCATTTTTATTAAACAATGCTACGGCAGTATCAAGAATCCGCTGCTTGGTATTTGTTTTGCTCTTTTTTTTCATTTTTACTGGTTAATCGGATTTTTGAACATATGATGAACCATCGGAACAAAAGTAAAAAAACTCAGGTGGTAACACTAAAATTATAATCCATTACTTTCCCAACGTATCGGTGATTTTCTTATTTTTCCAACCAAAGCTATTTTGTTTGCCTTGGTTGTAAGGGGCAAGCATTGGTATATTCCTTTCCTGTTAAAGACTTGGTGTGTCTGCATCTATTGTTGTGATTACTTTAATGCCAAGCTGATCTCCGTATCGGGTTGCATGGAAATGAGCAATGTATTTTCCTCCCATTGAAAATCACTACTACCCTGAATAGCAATATTTCTTCCAGGAAAGGGATTTACAAGACGGATTTCACCCCCCACTTCTGAGTAAATGGTTACTTTTTCTACTTTTCCCTCAACCTTGTTCGCAGAAACCAGGAAGGCCCCTTCGGTCCGTAGTTTTTCAAACCCTACCGATTTCCATTCTTCTGGAATAGCGGGAAAAAGGTAAACACTACCCGAATGACTCTGGATCAGCATTTCCTGTATGCCTGCAGCAAAGGCAAAATTTCCTTCCAAGGTGAATGGTCGATAAGTCATGTTCGACTTACCGGTTCCTGATTGGTCCCCGTTTACATGGAAACTGTTTGGCAATACAAAAGAGGAGGCAAAATCTTTTAAAGCCTTTGCTGCACCATTTCCATCTCCAGCCCTTGCTTTAAGATTTCCTAGCCAGGAAAATGAATAGCCCGTCCAGTTTGAGGTTCCCAATTCATCCAAGTGGCTAATTGTATTGTTGATTATCTCCTCGTCTTTTTCCCCATTGGATAGATCTATCAGGCCTAGGGGATGAATGGCCATTATATGGGAAAAATGGCGGTGGGATTCCTGTAAGGCGTTGCCTGGAGCTACCATAAGCCCTGTTGCGTCAGTGACATAATAGGGCCATTCAGCTAATATTGTATTCCATTCTTCAGCTTCATCCGTATATCCGAGTTCCATTGCCAGTTCAGTAGCGGTAGTAAAAGTCCAGCGCACCAGCGCAAGATCATAATTGGTCATTTGATCAAACCATGCCCTGGCATCGTTATTATGGATCTCGGGACTGGAAGACAAAGGCAGTTTTCTTTTTCCATCCTTTCCCTGGACAGAAAGCTCCTTAAAAAAAACGGCGACCTCCCTGATCCATGGATAAGCATCGTTTTTCAGAAATTCCCTATCCATAGAATACCTCCAATGCAGGTAATAATGATGCCCCAACCAGGCACTTATGGTGGGGCTAAAAGCATATTGTATCCAGCCGCCCATGGGATCTCCCTCAAGGGTGGTTACCCCAGGCACGTTCAATCCATTGGCGCCATAATATTCTCTCGTGTATTTTTTAAAGGTGGGTTTGTGTTGATTGAGCCAGTCCAAAAAGCCTTGTTCAAGATCCAGGTGGTTACCTGAATAAGTTGGCCAATAGCTTAACTGAGTATTGAGGTCATGGTGGAAATCACCTTTCCAGGGTGGCAACTTACCGTTGTCCGCTGTCCAGATGCTTTGGAGAGAAATCGGTGGAGCTCCTTGTCTGGCAGCAGCGCCAAGCTTATACATATCCATATAATATTGCTTCTGTAAAAGTGTATCAGGAAGGTTAATGGAAGAGGCTTTCCAGAAGGAATCCCACCAGACAAGGTGACTTTCCTGGTATGCATCCATACCTTTAGAAAAAGCCTTATCGGTAACATCCGAGGCTGTAGCTGATGCCTCTTGAATATTCTTCTCGGAGCTAATACTCCAGCTTCCCTCAAGGCGGTCTCCATTATTATTCCACCTTGTATTCACCTGAAAATGGAACCCATCCCATCCTTCCTGCTCATAGGTAATTGCATTTTCTTCTTGTGAAAGCTTTCCTGGGGGATAGGCTAACTTTCTCAGGTCCTGTCCAATGACTGGATTCTGGCCTTCTACTGTACCAGTTCCAACATACGAAGGTGGGACAACCTTTGGCAACAGTTTAGTTTTTAGGTTTTCAAAACGATACCAACCAATGGGTTCCGTGGCATGAACAAAGGTCCGAAGTACCGTACCGTTTTTCCATCGAATTACACAGGAGGCTTTTTGTAGGTCCAATTTAACGGATGCCACTTCTCCTAATCCGGAAATATCAAATTCAAGGGCAGCACCCGGAATTTTGGAAGGGCCAGCAAGGGTATCATAAGGCACATCGAATTGTCTTTGAACGGCACCATACTGGTTAGCTACCCATTGTTTTTTCACCCAGTTGAAATCATATTTTTCAAAGTCAAGATTTTCCATTTTTCTCAAATCCCAAAGATCTGCCCTATCAAGAGAAAACCTCAGCTTACCTTCCTTTTGCCAGACAAGGGCTCCCAGAGTAGCGTTACCCAATGGAATGGCTTCATCCCAGGTATGGGCCAGTTCAGGGAAAGAAAGTTCCATATAAAAAGGTGGGAGTTGTTGTTTTTCCTTGTCTTTACAGCTTACCATTAAAAGCAAGCAAAATAGGGTGGATGCAAGGCTATAGCATAGTAGTTTTTTGAATTCCATTATTTTTTAGGTTGATAGGAAGGGTTGGCGTACGGCAATTGTACAGCCATTTCCCCCATCCAGTTTTGCAATTTTTTATTTAATTGGGTTCTTTTTCCCGGAAATTTGTCAGTTAGTTCGCCATCTTCGCTCGTATCTCTTTCCAAATTAAACAATTCGCTCTGTTTGCTTTCAAAAAAATAGATAAGTTTATAGTCCCCATCTCTTATTGCTGCAGAAGGTCTGCCTCCAAGTCCTCCGCTGTAATGGGGATAATACCAAAACAGGGGTCTGTTCGCTATACTTTGGCCACTTAAAAGGGGTTTTAGGCTGACCCCATCCTGATGCTGTTCTGGCATTGGCATTAAACCGGCCATGTCGAGAATGGTGGGATAAAGATCGGTTCCAGTAACAGAAACCTCACTTTCGCTACCTGCCGCTATGATTTCAGGCCACCGGAAAACCAAAGGGACTCGAATACCCCCTTCATAAAGATAGCCTTTTCCTGTCCGCAGGGGTGCATTGGAAGTGGGTATTTGATCCATTATGTTGCTGGTGGCCATACCGCCATTATCAGAAGTGAAGATAACCAGGGTGTTCTGGTCTTGCCCAGTATGGGAAAGGGCTTCCATAAGCCTTCCGATATTTTCGTCCAGACTTTCCACCATGGCTGCATACTTAGGATTGTCGGGATGATTTTTTATAAAGCTTTGATTTTCCTGATCGAATCCTTCTCCTTCAAACTGCGTTTGACGGCGCTTTTCCTGATATTTTTTTACTTTTCCCGGCTTGCCTTGCAGGGGCAAATGAACCGTATAATAAGAGAGGAAGGCAAAAAACGGTTTCTCTCCTTTCTGTGAAATAAACGCTATGGTCTCATCGGTAAGCCGATCAGTAAGGTACTCCCCATCGGGTTCATCAGGCAGTTGCGGGTTTTTATAGGGTGAGAAATATCCACCAGCGGGGTGTCCGGTATGGTTTCCACCGACATTTACCTCAAACCCATGATTTTCTGGATAATCAATCTCTTTTTCGCCCAAATGCCATTTTCCAGCAAAAAAGGTGGCATATCCGTTTGACTTAAATGCTTCCGCTATCGTTGTTTCCTTTGGGTCCAGAAATAATTTGAAGGGATGCGATGCTAGTTTTTGGTCAGGATGGGGGCCGTAATGGCGGTTGCCAGGGATATAGTCTGTTAGGTTTAATCTGGCAGGGTACTTTCCCGTCATAATGGCCGCCCTGGAAGGAGAGCAAATGGGAGATGCTGCATAGGCATTTGTAAATACCATACCCTCCGAGGCGAGTCTGTCAATATGTGGTGTTTCATAAAAGCGGCTTCCGGTATAGCCCAAATCATGATTGCCTAAATCATCTACAAGGATAAAAAGGATGTTTGGCTTCTTTGTGGTTTCCGTGTTGGCGCAACTGGCATTGAAGCAAATGCAAAGGAGTAATATTTTAAAATAAAGGCTTTTACCAATAGTTTTTAAAAGCATAGAAATAGAATTAATTCTTAATACTATAAACTGGACAACCTAAAATTTTAGGTTCGCCTTGAGATTCCTGAACATTTTCATCTAACTCTTTATGGATTGATCCCTAACTTCCAAATTTTAGAGGTTAATAAAAGAAGCCAATGGAGCTATTTCATCAATTGCCACGGGTTTCAACCCGTGGGATTGGGAATAATAAACACAGGATTTTGGCGGTATTGTTGCCTTTTTTTTAGCAACAATAGTGACAAAATCACGGAATTGCTATTGTAGCCTATCTGTTGCTATACCCAACTGTTTTGTATTGATCGAGCAATGCTGTCAATTCTTTTATCTTTTCTGGATTATCGGTATAAAGGTTATTTTGCTCTGAAGGATCTTTGGATAGATTATAAAGCTGACCATCCGTATCTACCGGAATACCTTCAATTTCAAGACTTTTGCTGAATCCACCAGAATCCTTCCCAAGAATTAACTTCCAGTCTCCCTTGCGAATAGCGAATGTTCCATCTCCCGAGTGGTGAACAATTGATTGTCTTATTGGATTTCCTTCGTCCTCACCCATTAAAACAGAAGAGATATCATAACTATCTCCCATTGTATTGGCACCACTTTCGATGCCTAAAATCTTCGCAACAGTAGAAATAATATCTGTATGACCAATAAGCTGATCGCTCTCTGAACTTGCTTTAATTTTCTTTGGCCAGGAAGCAATAAATGGTACCCGATGACCGCCTTCCCATGCGTCTGATTTCATACCTTTCCACGGCCGGCTTGGATCGTGTCCGTATCTCTTCACTGATGCAATGGCTCCTTCCATGTTGGTCCCATCCCTTTGTGGCGATCCATTGTCAGAAGTAAAAACTAACAAGGTATTCTCAAACTCCCCGGATTTCTTCAAGGCTTCAATAATTTGGCCCACTGACCAATCTACTTCATGAACGAAATCTCCATATAAGCCTGCTTCACTTTTCCCTTTGAATTTATCATCAGGTGCAATAGGTGTATGAGGTGCGGTCAAAGTAAAATACAAAAAGAATGGCTTGTCATGCCGAGATTGTTCTTCAATGTATTGCACTGCTCGTTTGGTGATTTCAGGCATCACCTGTGTCAGATCCCACCCCTCTGACATTGGTCCCGGTCCACCGTACATATCTTTGGGTTTGATAAGGTCTGGCATTTTGACCAGCTTGTTATTTTCGAAGAAAGTATAAGGTGCAAAGTTTGGAACATCATCACCGAAATAATAATCGAACCCAGCTTCAATAGGCCCTCCTCCAAGGTCTTTTGAAAAATCAATTTTTTCCCAAAGTTGATTTCTTCCTTCGTAGGCCCAATCACCTATGGGGATAGAATCGTTTATATAGCCATCACCTTGGTTCGATGGCCATCGCCAACCCAAATGCCATTTTCCGATACAGGCTGTTGCATAGTTTTTGGTTTTGAGCATCTTGGGAAAAGTTAACCTATCTTTTGATATCAGGGGCCTATCCCACATCCAAAGTACACTTTTTTTCAATTCTGTCCGCCAGGCATACCTGCCTGTTAACAAACCGTATCGGGTAGGAGAACAAACACTACTAGGTGAATGTGCATCTGTAAATCGCATTCCTGCACTGGCCAGCAAGTCAATATTCGGCGTTGGGATTTTTGATTCAGAATTGTAAACCTGGGGATCCCCAAAACCTAAATCATCCGCAAGAATTATTACAATATTGGGGTTCTTCTTTTCTTCTTTACAACCGGAAAACAACACAACTGCAACTATTACGGTTAGCCTAAAATAGGATTTCAATTTCATAATTAAGATACGTTATTTGTTTTCAACATGATAAACAGAAAACTCCAAAATTTGAGGTTCTCCTTTTGATTCCAAAATAGTTAACCGAACTGCTGAAACTTCCATCTCATCAAAACTTTGTATAAACTTGTGTCCAATGCTTGAACCTTCAAAAATGTTTTGCCAGCCCTTTTTTGTTTTTCCTTCCAGAACAAATTTCCGTACGCGCTCTCCTTTTGTTATGTCTTCCATCAAAACGATTTGATTGACTTTTTGACTGTTGGCAAGCTTTAGGTTTATCTTTTCCCCTGTGCCGGAAGTAGAAGCAATTGGGTTAGAAAATCTTCTGTTGATTTCATCCCCAAACATTTTAAGTCGTTTTACATCAGGCGCTGGCATCAGTCCTTCTGGGGTGGGCGTCACACCTAAAATTAGGGTTGTGTTGTGCCCCACAGAATTGTAGTACATTTTTACCAACTTATCAAGTGGATAGATGATTTGCTCCCTGTTGGGCTCCCAAAACCAATCGTGTCCACCATTACCGCGCAAAGGAGCGTCGCTCATGGCTGGCATATAATATTTCCCATCGGGGTCTCCTGTTTTTAGAAGGTGGAAATTATTAGCACCTATTTCTTTTTTAGCCGATTCACCCGCTCCGGTCGATACATAAGGGAATGTGCCCCAACTTGGATAAGGAACTGTCCCGGATTCACTGCCTCCCCAACGCATATCAGCACGTTGCAGGTTGTGGTAAAACAAACTATTGGGTTGGTGTTTTTCAAACACAGAAAGTACATCGGGACCACCTTGGTCCGGACCGTGGGCACCACCATCGAACCAAACCATTGCCCATTCGCCATAATTACTAAAGATTTCCGTTATGATTTTCTCAATTGTGGTATTGTAATGCTTTTGTCTATTCTCTGAAAACGCATTGTCCCCAGACACTTTAAAATCATGAATGCCATAAAAGGCGTTCCATCGCGTTCCTATATAAACTCCGGGTAGAATGCCATACTTTTCGCAGGATGCCTTAAAATCACGAAGAATATCTCCCTTTCCATCCTGCCATTTCAAAGCTTTCATGGAATAGGGCGTTGCATCACTTTGATGAAAAAAGAAACCGGTTTCGTGACTGACCGTAAAAATGGCAATTTTAAATCCAGCGTCTTTTAGCGATTTAACCCATTGATCCATATCGTATTTTTGCGGATTAAAGGTATTATAATCCGCAACAGGGGTAATTCTTACGTTGCTCTGTACATAGAATTCACCATCAAAAACATGCATGTCCCAACAAACCAATGCTGCCAGCTCAGCGTTCTGCCATTGCAGTTGGGCGTGAGTTGGAATTGGAACCTGTTGCTGTGCGCTTGTATTTAAACACAATACAAAAAATAAACTCACCGTAAGTAAAATTCTATTATTCATTTGGTTCTCCTGTTTTTAAAAGCTGTAAATTATTCTTTTAGTTTCTGATATACCAATGCTGCAATAGCACTGTAACCATCCTTATTCGGGTGTACCCCATCACTTTCAGTAAATAGCTCTGGTCTATGATCCAAAGGTTCATTGAGGTCAATAAACTTTACCTTCTTCTCATTAGCAACCCTTTTTGTCATCCCAATAAGTTCTTGAAGTCTCGGTTTGCGGACGGTTAGTCCTAATGCTATCACCGACACAGACCACTTTTATTTCTTTCTTTGTCCAACTCCCAAAAAATATTAGCCCCACCAAAAAAGTGGTATAAATAAAAATTCGAAGGATATATTCTTTGCTAGTTTTCATAGATCTAGTCTTTTATGTTAAAAACTTCAAAACCTTGAATCATAGGCTCTCCAGTTGATTCGTTGATGGTTAGACGAATTTGAGACACCTCAATATCCTCGAAAACATGAATAAACTTGTGCCCTATACCAGACCCTTCAAATAAGGATTGCCACCCATTTTTACTTTTTCCCTCTAATATAAATTTCCTAACCCGTTCACCTTTCGCTATATTTTCTTGCAACACAATGTGATTTATTTTGGTCCTTCCTTTTAATTTTAGCGTCAGCTTTTTGCCGTTTCCTGAAGTTGCTGCCAAAGGAGTGCTAAACCGTCTATCGATTTCATCTCCCCATTCCTTTAACCGCTTCACGTCAGGTTCAGGTAAAAGTCCTCGGGAATCAGGAGTCAAGCCCATGATCAAGGTTGAATTTCTTCCTACGGACATATAATACATGTCCATTAGATTGTCCAGGGGGAAGATATGCTTTTCATCGTCGGGTTCCCAAAACCACTCGTGGCCTCCTTCATAGCCTCGTAAAGGCGCATCACTCATGGCAGGCATGTAATACTTGCCGTTAGGATCGCCTTCCTTTAGTAGTTGAAAATTGTTTTTATAAACTACCTCAGGGTTGGCTGCATGCGAGTAGGGAAAGGGATAGGTGCCCCAGCTAGGATAAGGGACAGTTCCCGATTCACTTCCTCCCCAGCGGATGTCGGCCCGTTGGGTATTATGGTAGAAGATACCATTGGGTTGGTTCTTTTCAAAAATGGACAGTACGTCCGGGCCTCCTTTTTCAGGACCATGTGCACCTCCATCAAACCAAATAATAGCCAAGTCACCGTAACGGGAGGTCAACTCATCTACCATTCCCTCACACATTTTATTATAATGCGCTTGTCTGTTTTTAGAAAATTCATTGTTCCCATTCACCTTAAAGTCATGAACACCATAAAATGAATTCCATCGGATGCCAATGTAAATACCAGGTTGGATCCCATATTTACGACAAGAATTTACAAAGTCTCTAACAATATCTCCTTTTCCTTCCCTCCATTTTACTGCTTTTAAGGAATAAGGATTGACGTCACTTTGATAAAGGGCGAAACCCGTTTCATGGGTTGCCGTTAAGATTGCAATCTTAAAACCGGCATCCTTAGCGGCTTTGACCCATTGATCCGTATCGAGGCTAACGGGATTAAAGATATTGTAATCCTGAATAGGGGTTATCCTATTTTCTGCCTGCTTGTATGCCTTCCCATCAAAGACGTGAAGATCGTAATGGAAAACAGCTACTAACTCTGCATTTTGCCAATCTAACTGGGCTTGCGTCGGAATTGGTATATTTAGATCATTCTGAGTTTTGGCATAACCTAAAATCCCAAATATTAATAGAAACGTCAGGTGAAACTTTTTAATCATTGTCTTATTTTTTTTACTGGTTTACTCCTTGCTTTGCTCGGGTGCCATTATAATTGGTTTTTATCTCGAAATTAATTCGAACCGCGTCAAGTAGCATTCATGTTTGTTTGGGATCATTGATATACCCCATTTTAATCCTTCTCCTACAACAACTGGATTCGTTAAATCAGGACGAAAACCTCCTGGCGCAACGGCACGTTCTTCTACTTTTACACCAAGTTTGTTTGACATAAAATCAATTCCGTCAGGGGCATATTCAAATGTTTCTGTTAGAGAAGCGAAGGCTCCAACTCCGGTACCTTGTGGCCAAATTAATACTTCATGACTTCCTTCGAGTATTTCTTTTCCTAATTTAGTGTAAGGGCCTTCAGGATATTTTGAAAAGGCAACACCCATACAAGTGTGTGCTGGTCCGCCGTTTCCGCTAGCCAATGACCGGCCTTTATAATACATCCAATATATTCCATTTCGGTAGAGTAAAGCAGCATCATCAACCCTGTAACTATCAAATTTTTCTGGCTCTACACTTACTTTTAGAATTGGTTCCTGGCTAATTCTTTTGAAAGGGCCGGTTGGTGAATCTGATATGGCTACACCAATAGCTGTAATATCAGTAATATTATTATTCTCGAATTCACCATCGGCGTTTCCTGGTGTTGGTTTTACCCCCGTAAAATATAAGTAGTATTTACCATTGGCGTGAAATATGTTTGGGGTAAAAACAGCTTGGGAATCCCATTTGTTTTTTTCGCCAACACGCAACATTTCACCAACTTCTGTCCATGAAAATCCTTCATCTTCAGATTTCGCACACCAAACGCTTGCTCCCCAATATCCGGCTCCCCAATATTTTGGTTCAGCATCAGGTACTTTGGTGTAATACACATAATACGTTTGGCCTACTTTCATTACATCGCTGGGATCGCGGCGCGTGACCCCTTTTTCATAGCCAATACCTTTGACATCGGTAAATTTATATTCAATATTACTGAAATAGGTTTCGGCATCTTGGGCTACGATTGCATTTGTCGATATGAAAAATAAGAATAGCAGACTTCTATAGTACATTGTTTTCATTTTAAAACTGGGTTTAACTATTTTTTATCACTTACAAATTAGATATATTCCTTTTACCATGAGGCGATTTTTTCGAAATCTGTTTTAAAGTAGCCGCAAGTTGCTTTCTGGTAAAATGAGTTTAATATGTCTACAGGTAGTTGAAAACATAACTTACCTGTAAAGCACCCCAAGTAGGCTATTCGATATCTTCAACTGAATTCCTTATAAATTTAAAATGTTTTCAAGCGTTTATTGGGATCGTAAAGTTGGTTCCGATGAACTAAACTGCGTCGTGTTTGCTACTATTTTATAAGCTGCGTAAATTCGATGACCGTGTTCTACTAATCCCGAAGGCGTTAAATGGGTCCCATCTGCCTTAGGCAGGCCATACATGGTCGTGTAGATGACATTTACATCCTTTTGGGCAATTTTTTTCTGCGCTTCCAAAATAATAGGACGTTCCTTAAGAAAATAGTGTTGTTCATCCACCCCTAAAATTACTTTGAGGTCATCTTTTTTTAGGACCTTGGTTCGCAAATGAGTTAAAAGCGTTCTTAAATTTTCTTCATAACCATTGGCTGCTTTATCATCCCCTGCATCCGTTTCTCCCTGTATCCATACAAAACCTTGAACGTTTACAGTATGCCCACTATCCTCCAATTTTTAATGTTTTCATAGTCAATATTTAAAGCAATTAATTGTTTATTTTATGATAAACCGCTTCTTGTTCAATGTCTAAGCAGGCAATACTAAATACTATTACCCGACACAGAGAACCACCCGAAATTAAGCAGCCAAGATTTAATCTTGGCTGCTTGCACTAAAACTAACTTAACTAACTATTTTGATCGCAATATTTATAATTATTCTTCAATAACAATGTTTATTAGCCAATCATGAGTTGTTCCATCTACCTCTTTCACCTGTATTGATCTGTCCATCACCATTTAGGTCTTGCATCATCAAATCTCCGGGGTAGTACCAACCTCCTCCCTGAGGTACACTTGCTTCAACATCACCTACATTTTGCGCAACGCCATTGGACTCATACATCCATATCTGACCAAATACCTCTCCTGGAGTCCAGGTACCATTTCTTTGACCAGTAGTGTTTTCGTCGTATTCAACTACATAACCTATGTAATCTGCAATATTAAATCTTGCTGAGTAATTAAATGGCTTTCCAGCTATCCTTCCTGTATTTCTCCATTTCACCGAAAATTCCCACCCTCTTGTCTCACTTACTGCGTTATTAACACTTGGCAAACCTGTTCCAATTGTTTCGGGCAATATTTTAGCTGGGCCTGGTTGATTATAAATAGTACGCTGGTACCAATCGTAAGTCATCTCCAGTCTATTTTCCAAAGCCACCATATCAAGGCCAAAGCCCAGGGTTTGAGGTGATGACCAAGTTAAATCGGAACTTACAAGAGGTGGCATAAATACCATATTTGGTTTTACTCCCCCAAGTAATACATCTCCATTTCCAATGCCAGTTCCCATGGTTGGAAGGTACAGGTAATTACCATTTCCAGGGTCTCCGGAAGACGTATAGGCTGCTCTTAATTTAAAAGCATTTACTTTACTAACAGACCAAAAGTTTTCTTCCGCAATATTCCAGGCTCCGGAAATGGATGGGAAAAATGACCATCTAATGTCTGCAGGGAATTTTGAATGCGCATCGTAACGCCCGTTAAATTCGATAAAATATTTTTCAGCATAATTGTATGCCAACCTTCCAAAAACACCCTGTGTCGCCCAGTGGGTTAATACATCATTAACAGTAGGGTTAGCATTGAAGGTTGTACTTATACTAGGTACCGAATTGGTATACAAATCTCTACCTATTCCAGCTAACCGTGAAAAATTATTATACTCTTCTTGATAACCAACCAAAGCATTTAGGGAGTGTTTGTAAATCTGTGTACTATAATCGGCTACTATGTCTGCTGTGTGGTAATTCGTAAAATTCATTTGTCGAAGGACACTACTCTGCTGTGCAGCTCTTGCGGAGTTACGGATGCTTCCGTCTGCCTCCGTAACCTGAATAACATAAGTGTTACGCTCAAGATGGGAGGTGAGATTCCTCCAGGTATAATTTCCGCTTATATTAAGACCTTTAAATGGTTTTATTGTAAACCCACCAGTCAGCGTAGTTTCGTTCCTTTGATTGCTTTGTTCTCCACCCTCGCCACGCAATGATGGACCACTACTTAAAAAGGAAGGGCTTCCATTTGGATTTAAATCATTCCACATAGGAAGTGTTGCGGATGCGTTCCTCCAAATATCATTATAATCAGGCCCACGACCTCTATAATTTGGAGCTATTTCATCTGTCAATACATAATTCATGCTCATCCTAAGGCTAAGCCAATCCGCAACATCTGAATTTACTTTTAAAAGAGCGTTGTATCTGTTCAATCTATCATCGGTGCCTTTAATAACTCCTTGAGATTCGTTATATCCAAGACCCACGTAGTACCCTGTATTGTTACTTCCTCCTGTAACGCTGGCATTGTGTTGTTGACTTGGAACAGCACTTTTATACATAACATCAAACCAGTCGTTGTTTCCATTCATATCCCAGTGTGCTCCATAGGTACCATTACCAGTTACTATATTATTATCAATTAAACCTGCAGCATGGTCTCTCATTCTCTGAATGACCTCTTCTCTAAAAATAGGTTCCTGTAATGAATTTCTGTATTGCTCATTTACTTTTTCTGCATATTCCCAGGAATTAGCCCATTGCGGCATGCCAATGGGTGTACCTACACTAAAATTACTACTGTAATTAACTTGTATTTTGTCACCTTTGTCACCTGATTTAGTGGTAATAAGAATAACTCATGAAGGAGCTCTTGAACCATATATTGCAAATGCAGCAGCATCTTTCAATACCGTAACCGATTCTACATCACTTGGATTAACATCACTCATGGTACGCTCTATCCCATCTACTAAAACAAGAGGGCCTCCTAGCTGGCCAAATCCGGTAAAACCGCAAATATTAAAATTTGACTCTTGTGCAGGTCCACCATTAACCGGCGTTACATACAACCCTGCAACAGCACCTTGTAGTGCTTCGGATAACCTGTTAATAGGTCTATTTTCTATCAATTCACTGCCTATTTGTTCCACTGCGGCAGTAAGATGCGATTTCTTTTGGGTACCAAAACCAACGACAATAACTTCATCCAATTGAGCAGTATCTTCTAGGAGTATGATTTCAAACCCAGTTTGATTTCCTACTTCGATTTCCTGAGTAACAAAACCCAAAAAGGAAACCACAAGAACAGCATCTTCTGCCACCTCTAACGAAAAGTTCCCATCAATGTCCGTTGAAGTCCCTTTTGAAGTTCCTTTTACAAGTATAGCTGTCCCTGGAATGGGACTTCCTTTCTCATCTACTACTTTACCATTTATGGTGACATCCTCGGAAACTTTGCTTGTAGTTAGCGTGTTAATAGCAACGCTACTGTATTTGTCGTTGATCCCTGTTGCCAGAACTATCTGGAAAATCAACAACTGAACCCCAAAGCCATAAAGGAGATACCTGGCTAACATATGGAATGTCTTTTGTAATTTTTCTAGCATAATTTTGTAAGTTAGGTTTATAATAATTGGATAAAGGCTACTGTTAAAAAGGTGTTTTTCATTCCCTTGTATTTGACTCCAGGGATTTTCACGTTATTACCTTCTGGATTTTTACTTTGGTTTTTCATGAGGTGTTTGGGTAAATTGTTGCCATTTTTTAAAATTTACTTGTTCCTTGTTTTCATTTTAAAGCGTATTCAAAACTTCGGTATTAGAATTTTTGGATTTAAAATGTACCACCAAAATTTTCCAACCTGGATTCTTGAAACTTTTTGTTTCGACTTTATTTTCTTTCCAATGGTTTCTCAAACCATACTGAATTTACTGGTAAATGATTGTCCAATAACTTGGTGTAGAAAATCCTAAAAACCACAATAACAGTTGATTATAATTCGATTTATTTAGTGCATTTGCCCCAATAATAATAATATTAGGTCAAAAGACCTAATATTTAATTAAATTTCAGCGTTAAAAATTTTATGGCCTTCGTTTCACCTCAAAAAATCTAAAAGGAAGGCACTTTTTTTTCTTGTACATGATCTTTGAAATCGGTACTCATGCCAGGTTCCTGGGGAGTGCTGTACTTTCCGTCCACTACTTGCGCAGGAAATTTAAAATGGCTTTTTAAGTGAGGTATATGTTCCAGTAGAAGAGCAGGATGACCCACAGAAATATGATTAAAAAGTACCAAGTGCTGATGGATCTGTCCCATGTCCCCAACATGGGGGACTACCGGAATATTATATTTTTTGGACAACAGGCTGATAAGAATAAATTCAGATACCCCGCCAACCCTCACAGCATCCACCTGATTAAATGCCATGCTGCCTGACAGTATAAAATTTTTAAACATTATTTTGTTAGGCACATGTTCGCCAAGAGCGATTGGAATCGATACCTCCTTTGAGAGGGTGATATGGGCCTGCACATCATCTGGGTGGGTTCTTCTATCCAGTAAGGATCAATAGCCATTAGTTTCTTACAAGTAGAAAGGGCTTTCGGGAGATTCCATTGCTGATTTGCATCCAGCATAATGGTAGCTTTTGTACCGGCAGTCTTTCGAACAAGTTCTGCCCGGCGAAGGTCTCTTTCCACTTCCCTCGAACCAACTTTTAATTTTAGTGCGGTAAAACCCTGATCAATGGATTTTTTAATATTATTGGTCAACTGCTCATCGGAATAATTGAACCACCCGATGGAAGTGTCATAACCAGGATAACCTTCTTTAAGGATCCCCATCCGATTATTCCTTCCAGCCTGTTGGCTCTTCATTAATAAAATGGCCTCCTCTTTTGATAGTACTTCTTCGTAATAGGAAAAATCAAGGGTATTTGTCAGTTCCTCAGGTGAAAGCTCCAGTAACAACTGCCACAGTGGCTGGTTCCTTGATTTGGCCCAAAGGTCATAACAGGCATTAACAATCGAGGCCAGAGCCAGGTGTATCACTCCTTTGTGCGGACCCAGCCACTTGAGGTTTGGATCGTCCGCCATTCTTTTGTAGATGGTTCCAAAATCAGCCATAAGCTCATTTATTTCCTTGCCTTCAACATGCCGTACCAAATAATCGATGGCTCCACAGACGAGCCTATTCCCAGCACCCAAGGTAAAAGCTAACCCGATGCCCTCCAAGGAGGTATCCGTTTGTAATTTGCACACGGCGTAAGCATAAATGGGAGTAGAATGTATAGCGTCAGAACCGGCACCATTTTTCAAAGGAAACTGGACATCCTGAGACCGTCCTGTTTTGATTAGTATTGATTTATTCATTTTGCTTTTCAAGTTTGCTGCTGGGTGTTTTTAATCTGAGTAAGTAGAGGCCTGCAATGTGTATTTCTTTTCTGCGCCTCCTTTATTTAAAAGCCAATCCACCCTGTTCATTTGATTCATATAATTTTTCGACCAAACGCATGGTTTGGAATGCGTCGTCCACAGAATTGGGGAATGACAATAAAGGTTTGTCAAGGTTGTTTTGTAAGGATGCCATGGGGCCAATAAAGGCGTGGGGAAACCAGTCTCCGATCAAAGGAACCTCGTACCAATCCTTTTCGCCAACCTTTTTGCTGTAATATTCAAATTTGGACGGTCTGCCTTTAGGATAATCAAAGGATACCCCAATCTGTATCTTGATGGCACCTTCGGTTCCTTCTATTTTAAGGTACGATTCCTGGTGCTTGGGTCCGTAGTCGTGCCCATGATTCGTAAGGATACGGGCTTGTCTAAGTTCGTCGTAATCCAGAACTATTGTACTTCTGCTTGCCCCCAAAACATTGGTGTTCGGATGTTTGATGGTGCTGGCATACACCCTAAATGGATCTCCCAAAAAGTCCCTGACCACATCCACGTAATGGATGCTATGGTATAAAATCTCCAACCTCGGTTTATTTTTTAGAAATCCCCATAATTCCCAAGGGGTGTAAACACATACCTTAAACTCTATATCAAATACATCCCCAATTAGCCCTTGATTTATCAAATCTTTTGCAGCTAAAATAAATGGGGCATGCCGAAGTTGAAAATTGACAGCTGCCACAAGTGACTTTTTTCGGCAAAGGTCCATGATTTCTCTCGCTTCCTTTAGGTTTTCACCCATAGGTTTCTGTATCAATACGGCGGATCCATCAGGCAATCGCTTTAATATTTCTAAAATTTGGTCGACGGGCACTGCCAAATCAAATACAGCTCCTGTTTCCCTGGCCTTCCGGATGAGTAAATCCAGGGAGTCAAATACAGCCTGCTCTAAACCAAAAGTTTCCGCCAGTAATTTCGCTTTGTCGGGAGTAACATCATAGATACCGGCAACCTGGAATCCCTCAATCTTATAGGCTGGCAAGTGGGCATCGCAAACGATGCCACCGGCTCCTATGATAACAATTGGAAAGGTGGTCTTAGGAATTACCGGGCTTTGGTTTAAATACATGCTTTAGTATAAGTTTAAATTGAAAACAAGATCCAGTAGCGCCATCTATCTTTGATGATTTTATCCGCAGACTGATTTGTTTCGGGACTTTAGGTTCTTTTACAAATCCGAATCATTTAAGTGCATTCGGTTCAACAACTTTTTAATTTCCAAATCATAATTCAATTTTTTTCATTTTCTCAATTCTTAAACATGTTTAATAAAAGGTCCAGTATAAAATCAGCATGACGAGCAATAATACGCCACTCAACCAGATAACAAGGGGAGAAGGAGAGCTGATTCTAAGGTAAAACCCGGGGGAAATTACCTGATCATTCTTATCAAAAATGGAAATAACTGCGTAAAGCAAAGTGGAGAAAATGAAGAACAGGTAAGTTTGCTTTAGCCAGTTGATGCCAAGGCCATCAGCACTGGATATGTAATTTGAAATGCCACCGATGGGCAGGTACTTTTCTATACAAAAAACTGAGGCAGCGAATAAACTTCCTCCCAATAACGTATAGAAAGCGGCATTGGCAGTCCCCTTGGAAGATATTATCCCCAGTAGGAAAACCGCTACGATTGAAGGAGCAAAAATGGAAAACATTTGGTTGATCAATTCGAAAATTGTCCCCAGATTTCCAAGGAAAGGAGACCAAACCACGGCTAAAAGCAAGACCACAAACCCTGTAACCCTGCCTATATAGATTTTCTACCCATCAGTTAAGTTGGGTTTAAGTTTATTAAACACGTCATAAACGATCAGTGTCGAGCAGCTGTTAATAGCAGCGGCAACACTGCTCATAACTGCGGCCAGGAGTGCGGCTATCATAAGCCCTTTTAGTCCAACCGGCATTAAATTGGTTATCATCACCGGGAGGACACTTTTGGTGTCATTTCCTATTTGTTGCTGGAATAGGGCGAAGGCTAAAATTCCGGGTACTACCATTATGAATACAGGAAGGATTTTAAGGAATCCGGCGAATAGGGCTCCTAATTTCGCCTGCTTTTCAGATCGGGCACCCAATACACGCTGTACAATGGTCTGATCTGTACACCAATACCAGATTCCCAATATAAGATGACCTAATAGCATGTCCATAAAAGTAAACCCCTTTTTGGTTGTGTCGAAACTTACAATCTTAAAGCGATCAGGGTCTACAGCCACCTTTAGTTCCACGTAAGAAGTAATACCTATCTTAGGTAATTGAGATTGCCAGAACGGTAATGGTCAATGATCCGGCAATCAATATAACCGTCTGAACCGCTTCTGTGATTACCACGGAAGTCAATCCGCCAATAATGGTATATAATCCTGTAGCCAATGCGATAATGATAATAGAAACCGGAATGCTAAGTCCGAATACATTCTCAAATACTACTGCTCCGGCATACAAGCTCACCCCAATGTGCATAAAAAGTGCAGCAAGAATACTAAATATGGCCAGCACCACCCTGGATCTGGAGTCGTAGCGTTTTTCCAGAAACTGGGGCAGGGTAGTGATTTTGGTACGCAGATAAAAGGGAATGAAGACAAAAGCAAGAATGATGAGCTCAATTCCTGAAAACCACTCAAAATTTCCCCAAACGATACCGTCAGTAAATCCGGATTCAGCAAGCCCTACCAAGTGTACTGTAGAAATATTGGAGGCAAAAAGCGAAGCTCCTATGACTGGCCATGATAATGACTTACCTGCCAGGAAATACCCCTCACTGGTGTTATTCTTCTTACGTACAGACAAAAGTCCGATGAGGACAATACCCAATAGATAGCCTACTATGACCAATATATCCAAAAAATTATTTGAATTCATATCCACCAGTTTGATTCACGGAGCAACTCGACTTGATTATTGGAAAAGATCCTGACTATTCCTGCCAGGAGCTCCCGATTTGGTAAAAAAGGCATACCATTTTAAGTCAATTGGGATGCATTCCAGCAATTTTTTTAAAGTATTACGGCCAAAAATAGAAAAACTAGGGCAAAAGACCTAATTATTTTTTCACGGGAACCTAAAAAGCGACAACTATACGTTTTCGAAGAAGGTTTGAAGTCCTTCTGCCCATTGAAGCGCCATGACAAAGTAGGCCCCTAAAGCGACCAAAGGAGGACGTTCATTTTTATTATGGATTTTAAACCGAAATATATAATATACATTCTATTACGTGATGGAATAGCTTTTAAATCAGTCACTTCGTATCTATTTTCGACTGCACTAAATCGGTGCCAGTGTCCGGTCAACGTTTTAATGACGGATATGGCGGATGTAGATTTTGGGCTAGGTCAAGACGCAAAAAAACGAGCATAACCGAAGCTTCTTGAATTTTTTTCAAATCAGAAATAGGCCAATTGCTATACCGGATTATTCGTTAATTAAAGCTTGCTTAGATACTTAGCGGCAGTCTCCAAATCTATTGATTTTCTTGCGATTACACCACTTCCTGAGAAAGGAAAGGAAATCCTATTGCATAATCCAGATTTAAAAAAAGGGTTCAATTAGTTTCATAAAACGTACAAAATATCACCGCAACCTTTAAATTTTTCGTGTGCCTCTTGCGTGTATTCTTTGATCAAAAAAGTAGGCATAACCTTAAAATCTCAAAGTATAGGCCAGTTTGACGGTAGATTGGATTTCCATAACATTGAATCTGTCTGTAAACCGTTGCCAGTTGTGGTTGTGGACAATGAAAAAAGTATTGCCCGGATCAATCACCCAGACAAACCGGCTGTTTGTTCCTAGTCTTTCAGTGAGGTTATCATATTGAATATTAAAATTCAGCGAAACCCATGGGGAAAAGTCATAGCTACTGTTTAACCTTACCAAATGGGTTTTAAATTCTCCCTGTTCCAATTTAACACTGCTGTGAATATAACTTACGGTCATATTTAGCCCTACAAAAGGCCTTATAAACACATCTGCCTCTAAAAGTACCTGGCTTCCTGTCCAAAATCCTATGTTTGTTAATGTGGCCATACCGCCTATTTTCCTAAACGGAGCGGAAGAAGCGGCTATGGCATACCCCCTGTTATGGTAAGTACCATCAGGAATTAAAAAAACACCGTCCCGCAAAATATCGAAGGTGAAATCCAGAAATTCATAATTATGGAGGAAAGAAAAGTTAATAAAATCCCCGGTTTCAAACCTTAATCCAAGTACCCTAATTTCATGATTTACCGTAGCAGGTTTCCAATTCATCATCATTAAGTATTCAAAATCATATTGCCAGCTTAGCTCTCTTAAAACCTTACTTCTTTCCATTAGAGGGTTATAAGTTACCGTGGGTTGGAGCCTTCTGAATCCTATTCTGGGAACAAAACCCACAGCAGGGTCGTAATTGATACCAAATTCTCGGTAAGAAATATGGGCATCCCAGGGTTGATTGGGAAAGTTGAATCTGAAACCACGGACAGATCTGTCCATGCTGCTGCTGCTGTCTGTATGAAAGGAGGGCGTATGGCCCGCAAAAAAAGCTTGAAATTGAAAGTTTCTGTTTCCAAATAGTTTTGATGTGCTTAGGTTAATATCTGCCCCAAACGTTTCCCTCACCGGTAGGCTGTCCCCATCTGTATCTCTACGGGTATAAATGGCACCAACGGTGCTTTCAGCAGAGATGCTTTGTAGTACCCTTCCGACTGTGAAATTTTCTCCTGGGATCCCTCCGGAGTCTCCGGTACGTGCCTGAAGAAAACCTATGTCCGTATTTTTTATGCGACCAATAAGCCTTGCGCCATGTTTTATTGGAACAGGACGACCCTCCTGCAGTCCTATTCTTCGGCTGAAATACGGATTTGGATTACTAGAAGGGGCAAATACGAAAACATTGGCACCTTGCAAGAAAAAATCCCGTCTCTCCGGTAATTGTATTGGAAATCGAGTGAGGTTAACCTGTCTGTCATCCACTTCGGCTTCGGCAAAATCCGTATTGACCGTGACACCAGCTTTTAAATTTGGGGTGATATTGTAATTGAGCTCCCCTCCAGCATTGAAGGTAGTTTGCTCCACCATGGGTTCCTCAGGATCTGACCTTATCCTTGACTGAGAAGCTATGGCATAAGGAATAGCTTCCAATCCAATTCCCTGATTAATATTGGACAGACCCCTAAGTTTTCCCGCATCCTGCGGTCGTTCTATTCCTTGATTTCTTTTGAATCCTTCCCAGAGTGTGATTTCATTTTTTCTTCTAATCGTCCGAAGAAAGTTTATGCCCCAGGTTTCATTTTTGGGATCAAAATTCAGGGTCATGAATGGTATACGTATTTCTGCCGACCATCCTTTGTCATCCCGTGTCACCCAAACCCTCCAAATGCCGTTCCAGTCCCTATTGACTCTTGATCCCTGACCTGTCCTTAAAATCCCGTCCCCCATGAGTCCATGGGGATTGATTTCAAAATAAAAGGCAGACCGTTGGTCATTGTAGGTGTCCAGGATAAAAGCAAACATATCATCGGTATCCAGGGGAGCATCCCTCCTTTTCTGAAAGGCTTTGATTTCATCGGGTTGGCTATCATAAAACCTTGCGCCGATGTACAGGTTCTTTTCATCAAATGCTATTTTTACCGATGTTTGCTCGGTGGCAAGTTGTCCTTCCAACGGCTCCTGTTGGCGGAAGTCGGTCGCTGCATTGACTTTAGTCCAAAAAGATTCTTCCAACCTGCCATCCGGATTTACCCGTTCGTCCGCCTCTATACGATAGGCAGAAATTGCTCCAGGCTGTTGGGCAAAAAGCCCGGACATTATGGGGAAATATAAAAAGCATACGATAAAAGTCTTTCTGCAAAGCATATCCATTAATAATCTCGAAACTAAGAGAATATTTAGGGCTTATCTAAAAGTTTTATATAAAAGGGCTGAGAAATGTGTCAAAAGTTCAAGGCAACAACTAGAAAATTTTCCAAATGTTAAATATGACCTGCTTAGAAATACAAAAGTAAGAATTTAGAGATATTTAGCAGTTTTTCGGAGAGGAGATTAAGGGAGGCCAAGCTAAAGGCCATCGACAAACAACTGGGAAACCGATCCCGTTATTTCATTTGGTTCCAGTAGACTGGTATGGTTTGAGAGGCGAACTGTGAGCCTATGCTCACGGCTGTTTATACTATGGAAGGGAGTTTACTTTAGAAAGCCGATTCTCCCTTTTTCAGCCTGATTGAAATTTTTACTTCGATAGTTGTAAATATCAGCCAAAGTCATATCCTTGTCGGTCGATTCATGTTTCAGCTCCTTAAGGAGCTCATTTGCTTTTTGCTGAGCTAATGGTTGGAATTCGTAGTAAGCAATCATTCGACCTTTTCTCAAAAGTGCTTTATCAATTTTATCTATGCTTGTATTAAATGTGCATATTATTTTTATGTTTAAATAGTCACTGAACAGCCCGTCTGTTAGTTGTAAAATAGTGGAAACGACAGAGCTTTCATTCATTTGTTCTCTATTCGTTAGTACTTTCTCTGCGTCTTCTATTATTAATATGGCGTTTTGATGCTTAAGTAAAAAGGAGATAAAATCAGGATGGAGTAGTTCATTTACAAATTCATTCTGAATAAAAATGAAACTCTTTTTATTGTGTTTTGTAATGAGATTCTTTATATAAGAGGTTTTACCTGTTCCAGAAGCTCCATGCAATAAAATTAAACCCGCTTTGTCTATAGTGAGTGACGCTTCAATTACATCATTTATTTCAGTAAAGTCATCGTTATATATTTTCTGAATATCAGATTCGAAACCTTCTGTTCTTACATCTTTAGTAAAAAAGTCACCACCATTTCTTGACATAACTTTGAATACTGGTGTTCGATTGAGACCAAATTTTGTTCGTAATTTGTGGTTGGTTAAAATAACCCATTGCTCAAGTTCCAAATCTGAAGTGTCATATAGAAAGTCAGTTGATAGTTCTTCATAGGCCAACGACAGCCAAATTACCAGTTTTTTGGATTTACTTTTCAAAAGATATTGGTGGGGAAAGTCTTTAGAAAAGTCAGCATTTTTGGCGTCTTCTGTATTCCAGTTTTTAAAAACTACTTCAATTTCCTGTGAATCGAGATCAATAGTTTCAAGAACTGCCTCCATATTCTCTTTACTTTCCTCAAGCGGCGTATCAAAAAGAAGTTTTGAAGCTATTTGGTCAAAACAAACTGCGAAATAGGAACCTCTTTCAAATTCATTGTAATTGTCGAGAGCGTTTATTAATTCTGCCATGAGTAATTTGGTCGGTTGAATTTTGAGTTATTCACAATTCCCTGGAAGGGGTACTTTTTTAAACGCAATCTACAAAAAATCAGCTACTGCTTTATTGGTTTTTTATTGCTGGTAAAACTGGATGCTAAAACTTTGGTAAGTATTTTTTCCAGGGCTAAAATTGCTCATCTGATACGGATAAAAAGTTCTTTCAATAAAGGTATTATGATTTTTTAACTTTTAGTTTTCAAAAGCGTGTTGTACTTTTAAATTAAGCTTGCCGAAGATTGACCAACAATAAAGATTTTGTCACGCTGTTCTTTAAAACATCTGATTATGAAAAAACCCATCAACTTAGCCCTGATTGTATTGATTTTGACATATAGTTGTTCCCAAAAATCTGCAACTCAAGACCCAACAGTTATCGTATCTGGAAAAATCATAAATCTGGAGTCAGAAGAGGTTACTCTTTTTCAGGACGGAGAAATTGCAAGTGTAAAAATAGACGATGAAGGTAATTTCAAACTGAAATTTGAAGGTGACGACGGATCAAGTTATAGTTTGTTTTCAGAGCGAACCCGATTTGAACTTTTTCTTAGCCAAGGAGATAGCATATATATCACCGCAGACGCCAAAGACATCTCCGGTTCATTTGAGGTTCAGGGAGATCATGAAAAAGAAGCCAGGTATCTTGATAAAAAAGCTCAAAATGATAAAGGCTTAGATGATCTTTTTGAATTGATGGCGAATTCAAAAGAGGAGTATCTGAAAATAAAGGACAGCCTTTTTACACTTTCAGAAGTAAATTTTAAAGCGTTTAAAATGAAAGAGGATGTTGATCCCGAATTCATTATCCTAGAAGAAGGATATTACTCCTTTGCGCCCCTTTGGTATGATTTACAATACCCAAATTATTATGCGTTTTTGACCGATACACCAAAAGATTCAGTAGATTTTCCTGTAGATGAAGCAAAGGCTAGATTGGCTTCCATTCCCTTAAATCAAAAGCAGTTCCTAAAAGTGTGGAGCTATACAGCACTTATCGACATGCGGATTTCTAATCTATCCAATGAAATTATTAAAAGTGATAGTGCATTGATGAAGGATCAAGATGTCGATGAAAAAGTAAGGACCCTTGCAATAGATTCATTATTGAAAGATAAAAGTGTTAATGACCATTTCGTTTATACATCGATAAAGTCAAATATGGATTATCGTGGACCTATCCATGTGAAAGAAGCTTATGAGAAGTTCATGAAAGAAAATGAGTCTCCAAAGTATGCTGAAAAATTTAAAAAAATAATGGATAAATGGGAGATGATAGGCCCTGGAAAAGATGTTCCTGATTTCAACTTCACCAATATGGAAGGACAGGAAGTGAAATTGAGTGATTTGAAAGGTAAACTAGTATATATTGATATTTGGGCTACCTGGTGTGGGCCATGTATCGCTGAACATCCACATTGGGATAAGTTGAAAAAAGAATATGCAGATAAACGGGTAGCGTTTTTAACGGTGTCGATTGATGAAACCATAGAGCCTTGGGAAAAGATGGTAAAAGAAAAAAACATGGAAGGTTTTCAATGGTTTGCCGAAAATGCTTGGAAGTCAGATCTTACCCTGCATTTCATGGTGAATTCCATACCAAGATTTATACTTTTAGATGAAGAGGGGAAAATAATTGACCCTTCTGCTGATAGGCCTTCCGGAATGATCCGTGAATCTCTAGAAAAACACTTGGTCAAAATAGACAGCTAACCCTTGTACCGTTTGGGTATAGGCTTACTTGGCTACAATTTTACCCTGTTTTATTTTTCATAAGTTTAAGGTATGAGTCTCCCTGACACCCTTCTACCAGTCACTTAATTCAAAAACACCTTCTTCAAAAGACCATTTGCAATGGCTTTCTACCCATTTTATCTGGGAGAAATTTGACAATCGTATTTTTATCAACTAGCTAGTGAGCGGTTTATATTAAGGTGCGTGAATTCCTACACTCTTTCCGCTTCCATTCTACTAGACCTCTATTAATAAAATTTAGATGCTGTCTGCTAGTATTAGTACTTCACCTACAACTTGTTTTAAGCATCACCTCTAAATTTACCAAATCGATTCATACAGTATATTTATCCGTCTATTTTTAGATATTTGACATGTATTAGTATAAATAAATATAAAAATAATTTTACTTTATTTTTTTTGTAGGAAAATGATTAGTAATTTCGGTAACGTTAACTTCTTTACCAAATTTCCTATGGCTTCAACGAGTTTTACTTCCCGATAAGATTAGTATAATATTTTATTGGACTATCAATCTATTTAGTAGCAAGGAAAAAACAGAAATAATAAATAGTCTATGTCATCAAATTCTATGGTGCTAATCTTCTTTTTGCTCCAAATCAAACAACAAACCCTATGAGAAATATTTATAAAAAAAATCACTTTTATGGACTAATCCTTTTGATGGGCTTAACCCTGTCTCAAGCTTTTGGACATGGTAATACACCTACCTTCCCAGATGAGCTTGTGGTCTCTGGTATAGTTAGTGAAATAGCTACAGGTGGCACATTACCCGGCGTATACCTTTTAGTAAAAGGTAGGGATATAGGAACAGTAACAGATATGGACGGAAAGTTCACGCTCACTGTTCCTTCGGAAAATGACACTTTGGTCGTCACTTCCGTAGGTTTTATAAAACAGGAAATCCCTGTCAATGGAAGGACTGTGATAAACATTGTATTAGAGGAGGATGTCAGAAGCCTTGATGAAGTAGTAGTGGTCGGGTATGGAGAGCAGAAGCGAGTCAACCTTACAGGTTCTGTGTCCACCCTTCAGAGTGAAGAATTAACCAGGGTTCCGGTAATGAATACGACCACAGCATTGGCGGGAAAACTTCCAGGATTAATTGCTGTTCAGCCAAGTGGAGAACCAGGGAGTGACAATGCCAACCTATCCATTCGTGGCTTGGGCAGTGCGCTTGTTGTTGTCGATGGTATTGTCGGAAGAGACTTTGCCAGGTTGAATCCCAATGAAATTGAAAGCATTACAATTTTAAAGGATGCAGCATCTACTGCAGTTTATGGAGTAAGCGGCGGAAATGGCGTAATACTGGTGACTACAAAAAAAGGGACTGTAGGAAAACCTGAATTCACCTATTCTATGAATTATGGTGTACAGACCGTAACAAAATATCCCCGATTTGTCAATTCGGCTGAATATGCAGAGTTGAAAAATGAAGCTGCTACCAACCTTGGAGGCGACTTGGTTTATTCACCGGAAGAAATTGAAAAGTATAAGCAGGGCGGCGACTATAATTACCCCAATTTTGATTACTACGATTATTTCGTCCGCGACTACGCCCCACAACGTCAGCAAAATATCTCTGTCCGCGGCGGAAGTGAAAAGATTAAATATTACTTCTTACTGGGAGAATCCAAGCAGTCGGCAATGTGGGAGGGAGACAACCAAGATTATTCCCTATACAACTTCAGGTCAAATGTCGATGCGAAAATCAATGATAATTTAGACATTTCCCTTGTTTTTGGTGGACGGACTGAAAACCGAAACAATTTAACTCAGAGTTCGTATTTGATGGCTTCATGGCTTCAGTATTCCTGGCCCATTTTTGAGCCAACGACTCCCAACGGATACACGGCATCTACAAATTATGGTTTAACAGCTTATCTAGATAAAGACCTAGCAGGTTATGTTCAGGATAAAAGAAATGTTTTTCAAGGGAACCTAACTATTAATTACAAGATCCCCTTTGTTCCTGGATTAAGTGCAAGGGTAACAGCTGCACAAGACTTGTCATTTAGGCAAGAGAAGCAGTGGCTCAAGCAATACCTTACCTATTCCTGGGACGAGTCGACTCAGAGTTCGGCTCAAGTTGGTAGCCGGGGAAGTAATAGTTTAACAATGTCAGACTGGAAAGAATCTTCTACTAGGATTCAGGCTTCACTTGGCTATACCAAGACCTTTTTGGATCAACACAATGTCAGTGGTCTTTTATTATACGAAGAATATGAAAATATCGGAACAAACTTTTGGGCAAGTAGAACTGGATATGTGGTGCCGATTGACCAAATATTTGCAGGACCCGATCTAAATAAGAACAATAATGGAAGTGCGTTTGACAATGGTAGGCAAAGTATAGTAGGCCGTTTAAATTATGATTTCACAGGTAAGTATTTACTAGAATATAGCTTCCGTTATGATGGCTCAGCTAAGTTCCCTGTTGATAAAAGATGGGGTTATTTTTCAGGAATTTCCGCTGGTTGGAGACTTTCGGAAGAAAATTTTATAAAGGAAAATTTCTCAGGAGTTGACAATATGAAGCTTCGAGCTTCATGGGGCCAATCTGGCAATGACAACACCGGGAACTTCCAATTCCTGACGGGCTATACTTATCCTTCCACCAGGTACATCTTAGGAAACAACAACGTCACCAATGGAATGGTAGACACTGGAGTTCCAAACCCCAATATTACCTGGGAGCAAAGTGAAATGATCAATGTAGGCCTTGACCTGAGTTTATGGGGGAGGAAGTTAGAATTGGAAACCGATGTGTTTTATCGGAAGAGGACAGGTTTACTTACTCAAAGAAATTTGCAATTGCCCAGCACATTTGGCGCTACATTGCCTTATGAAAACTTAAACTCCGATGACACAAGAGGATTTGAACTTACCTTAAGGCATAACAACAAAGTCGGTGAGCTCACTTACCACATTTCGCCAAATGTCTCTTTTACGAGATCCAAATGGGATCATGTGGAACAACGAGACTTCACTTCCCAGTATGACAATTGGAGAAATAACAACCAGGACAGATGGAAAAATGTCTATTGGGGATTAAATGCAACAGGACAATTTCAATCAGCCGAAGATATTGAGGATTCACCTATTCAAGACAACCAGGCCAATTCAACGTTACGCCCCGGTGATATCAAGTATGAAGATTATAATAACGATGGGGTAATTAACAATGACGATCGACAGGTTATAGGAAGGGGGTCGACCCCTGAAATTTTCTACGGTATGGGAATAGATTTAAGGTGGAGGAATTTCTCGGTAAACATGACCTGGCAAGGAGCGGCTAACTACAACGTAGAACAACAGCACTTTTTGATCCAGCCCTTCGCCAATGGCATGAACTCCTACGCTTATTTTATGGATAGATGGCACCTGGAAGACATGACCAATCCTGATTCCGGTTGGATCCCAGGAAAATACCCTAGCACCATCAATAACGGGGCACCTAACAATAAGATGTTTTCTTCTTTCTGGCTCAAAGAAGCCAGTTATTTAAGGTTAAAATTCTTAAGTGTAAGCTATAACATCAATGTGTTGAAGAAATTTGGAATACAGAACTCCAATATTTCTTTGAGTGGACAGAACCTGCTCACCTTCTCAAATCTGGGACCTATAGATCCTGAAAGCCCAAGTGGAAGGCTTTCCTATTATCCTCAGCAGAAGACTTTTAACTTAGGTATAAACGTTATATTTTAATAACATTGATATGAAAAGTAAATTACTCTCTCTATTTATAATTTTAAGCCTATCGGGCTGCTTACAAGAAGTTTTGGACCGACAGCCTCTTAATTTAATCGTTGATCCTGACGTGTGGAAGTCGGAACAACTCGTTGATATCTATCTGGTGGCCTTATACGATGCAATACCTATTGGTTTCCCTTCAAGCCCTGCAGCTTATGAAGCCAATTTCACGGATGAGTCTTCCTATCATGAAGAAAATCCACCGGTAAGTAACTTTGGCGCACAGAGAATTGCCTTAAACACTGGGATGTATTCCTGGATTAGAAAGGCCAATTACTTCCTTAGTAGGATTGCTACCAGTAGCTTATCAGAAGCGAAAATAAAATCTCTTACCGCGGAATGTAGATTTATCCGTGCCTATTATTATTTCGATCTGGTGAAAAAATATGGAGGGATGCCGATAATCACTGAAGTTCAGATCTTCGAAGACAATCTCGAAGAACTAAGAGTCGGGAGGAATTCTGAAGATGAAGTTTACGAATTTATTGCCAGTGAGTTAAATACAGCCTTTGACAATTTGCCTGATTCCTGGGACGCCAATAATGGAAACAGGGCGACCAAATCTGTTGCGATGGCTCTCAAATCAAGAGCCATGCTTTACGCAGGTTCCATAGCAAAATATGGCAGTGTTCAGCTTGATGGGTTAATCGGTATTCCAGCCGAAAAAGCATCGCAATACTATACCGCTTCTTTGGAAGCTTCCACATCCATCATGGAAAGCAATAAGTTTGAACTTTATGACAAGCTTTATGATCCGGAAACGGGAACAGGTGACCCAGCCACAAACTATCAGTATATATTCCTTGACGAAGACAACAAAGAAGTCATTTTTCAAAAAGCTTACAGTTTTCCGGACAAGTCCCACAGTTATGACAATTTCAACGTTCCTGAAGGTTATACGACCAACCAGGGGAGTGCCATTTGCCCTACGCTGGAGATGGTGGAGTCTTACGAGTTTAAAGATGGTTCAGTAGGAGTTTTTGATCTAGAAAATAAAGAGTTTGCCTCTGCAGATGAGCTTTATCAAAATAAAGACCCAAGATTTGAGGGCACTATTCTTCGGTCGGGAAGCATTTTTGCCCAACGACCGGTTCAGATCTACCGGGGTATCTATGCCCAAAACGGCACCTTATATGAAAGTCTTGCTCCCTTTCCAGATGATCCTAGTAGAAACCAGGTGGGGATGGATGGCCCCTTTCCTACGGGAAATTATACTAAAACTGGTTTCTATATCAAAAAATACCTTGAACCAAGCTCAGCAGTAGTAGAACGAAACTTTTCTAGTCAAAACTATATAGATTTTCGATATGGTGAAATACTTCTTAATTACGCGGAGGCAGCTTTTGAACTTGGTGATCCGGCGAAAGCCTTACCTGCTATTAACCAGGTGAGAGACAGGGCAGGTATAATACAGCTAAGCAATGACCAACTGACCTTGGAAAGGCTGCGAAATGAAAGGAAAGTCGAACTGGCTTTTGAAGACAAGCGCTTCTGGGATATCAGACGCTGGAGAATCGGGACAGTGCTTTTCCGAAGTCTCTATGTAGGAGGGTTATGGCCTTACCTCAAATACGAGAATGGTCACTACACTTATTTATTCAAACGTGTAACCGGATATCCTATCGATGGAGGCTTACCGAGAGTTTTTGAACAAAAAGATTATTACAGCAACCTCTCAGGTTATATCTTTACCAATACCAATATTATAAACAATCCCGGATGGTAACCTTTAAACTTCACGACATGAAAGCTAATCTTATAATTTTCTTCATTTTATCCCTCTCAGGTTGTCAAATTGATAATTATCAGGCACCTGAGATAACACTCTCAGGTAATATTCTTGATGCAGAGACCAATGATCTGGTGGAATCTGGTGGCATAAATGCTGGAACGATAGTCAAACTTTATGAAGATAATTCTATCCAGCCCCTGCTTTTTGAAACAGTACCGGAAGGAAAGTTTGCCAATTCGAAAGTATTCGCCGGGAACTACAAACTGGAAGCGGAGGGACCTTTCACACTGGCACAGGAAGGTCTAATCGATTTGAAAGTTACTAGGAATGAGGATATTGATATAAAAGTCATTCCCAATGTGCGATTGACCATCGGTGTTCAAGAACAAGATGCAGCGAGTGCCACCATTACGCTTTCCTACGAAAAAGTTGCTGAAAATCAGTCGCTTGTTGACTATGGGCTTGTATGGAGTGAATATAAAAACCCTAATGTTTATTCTTTTTCAGGCGGCTCTATTATACAACAAAATGCCGCAGCTACGGATTTGACCTCCGGAGAAAAATCCTTTGTTGTACCAAACTTGAAGCCCAATACGACTTATTATGTTAGGGGAACGGCACGTACGCAAAATCCAGGAAATTACTACAATTACAGTAGTCAAGTTATGCTAAAAACCCAATAGATTCGATAAACCTAGAACAATAGCCATGAACGAGAAATTAGACCGCAGGAATTTTATAAATAATATCTCCATAGCTGGTGTCAGCTTAGCTATCGGCATGCCCCAGATAACGTTTGGAACGACAGCTGACGCTAAGCCTGCCTTATTGGGAGGCCCAAAAGCCCATCCAGCAAGTTTTCCAAGTTGGCCAATTGTGGAAAGGCCTGATGAAAATGCACTTCTGGAAGCCTTGAGGAGTAAAAAATGGGGCCGTCTGAATGGTAAGGCGGTAGCCAATTTTGAAGAGGCATACAAAAACATGAGCGGAGCAAAACATTGCCTAGGTGTGTCCAGCGGCACCAGTGCTTTATTTACTGCAATGGGCGCTTTAGACATTGGTCCCGGAGATGAAGTTATTATTCCGGTATATACCTTCGTTGCCACTTACAATGTGGTTGTATTGAATTATGCGCTACCTAGGTTTGTAGACACGGATATAGAAAGTTTTCAGGTAGATGCCAACCAAATTGAAAAAGCCATTTCCCCGCAAACCAAGGTCATCATGCCTGTTCATATTGGTGGGTCGCCGGCCGATTTAGATACAATTCTTGGATTGGGTAACAAGCACAATATACCAGTTGTCGAGGATGCATGTCAGGCACCTATGGCCGAATGGCGAGGTAAAAAAGTTGGGACACTAGGGGTGACAGGGGCCATTAGTTTTCAATCCAGCAAAAACCTAACATCTGGTGAAGGAGGCGCCTTGTTGACCAATGACAAAGAATTTGCTGAAAGCTGTTATAATTTTCACAATCAGGGAAGGCATACGAGCGATCCGAACGATCCTACTTCTCCTACCCGAGGAACGAATCTCCGGTTGACAGAATTCCAGGGAAACCTATTGCTCGCTCAGATGACACGCTTCCCCCAACAGGTTAACCATCGTTGGGAAAATGCAGCCTACCTAACCAGTCTCTTAAACGAAATCCCCGGAATTCTCCCTGCAAAACTTTATGAAGGCGTAACCAAAAGTGCTTATCACCTTTATATGTTTAGGTATGAAAAAAAGGAATTTCAGGACATGGATCGCAGTAAATTCTTAAAAGCACTAGCGGCAGAAGGCATTCCCTGCTCAGGTGGCTACGGCATGCTGAACAAAGAGAAATACGTGACAGATCTTGCAAAAAACAAACACTATTTAAAAGTGTATGGAGAAAAAACAATGAACGACTGGCTGGAGCAAAACCACTGTCCTCAGAATGACCAGCTCTGTGAAGAAGCGGTTTGGTTTTCACAGACAATGTTGCTTGGTTCCCGACAAGATATGGAACAGATCGCTCAAGCCATTCAAAAAATCAGAAAGTACGCTGGGGATTTAATAAAGGCCTAGTCAGCATATTTCCATTTTTAATTAACCTTTAAATTTCGATAACCTAAAATGATGTCACTTGTTCATAGACCAATGCGGAAAGTATTATCATCTAGTGGCTTAATCTGTTCGCTACTCTTTTTGTTAATGGCTACAGGAAATAAGCTGCAAGCTCAGAATTTATCGCGATCGGATGGTATGATGGAAGTGGGGGTAGCACGAATAGACATAACACCAGAAGGTCCAATTAGACTTGCTGGATATGGAGCCAGACCAAAGTCAGAAGCGGATCAGATTATTCATCGCTTGTCTGCCAAAGCCCTGGCTTTTGGGAGTGATTCTCAGGGTGCTTCCCTATTGATTACTGTAGACTTGGTTGGTATTCCCAAACATATCACGCAAAAACTAGCCAAGCAACTTTCAGAGAAAGTAGCGCTTGATCCTGCTCAACTCGTAATTTGTGCCAGCCATACCCATGGAGGACCTGAAGTAGGTAACCTGTTGAATATCCTTCAATACAGGGGAGAGACTTTTAGTGATTCTTTATTGGCGGTAGACCAACTGGTGCACATATCTAAATACACCGAGCAACTCAGTCAGAAACTGGAAGAAGTTGCACTGGCGGCATTAGAAAACCGAGTGCTTTCTCTGGTCGCTTGGGGACAGGGAGAAGTAGGTTTTGCCAAGAATAGGCGCACTCCCGGAGGACCAGTAGATAGCGCACTTCCGATGATGCGAATTACTGATCCTTCAGGCGATCTAAAAGCCGTTTTGGTCAATTATGCTTGTCATGGCACAACTTTGGGAGGAGAGGTCAACCAGCTTCATGGGGATTGGATGACCGAGGCTCAGCTGATGATTGAGTCCAATCATGCCGGAGCTGTAGCCATGGTAGCTATTGGATGCGGAGCAGATGCCAATCCCGAGCCTCGTGGTAAAATGGAGCACATAAGCTTGCATGCAAAAGCGATTTCGGATGAAGTCAATCGTTTATTGGATTCTCCGCTTAAACCCTTGACCCAAGTTCCCGTCGGAAAAATCAAATGGATCAATTTACCCTTTGCCAAGGTGCCGACAATCCCAGAACTGATTACACAGACTGAAGACAAGACGGTGAAAGGATATTTTGCCCGGTTGGCGCTGGATCGAATTGCCAGAGGTCAGACCATTCCAGCTGAGCTTTCCTATCCGGTGCAAACCTGGACATTTGGGAATGAATTGGCCATGGTCAATCTTGCTGGAGAGGTAGTCGTGGACTATTCCCTTCGGCTTAAAAAAGAATTGGGAGCTGAGCGGCTTTGGCTCAACGCCTATTCCAACGATGTCCCCTGCTATATTGCTTCCCGTCGTGTGATCAGGGAAGGAGGATACGAGGCAGTGTCTAGCATGTACTATTATGACAAGCCTTCTCCTTTTTCTGAAGAAGTTGAGGACCTTATCATACATGCAGTCCACGACCTTCTCCCTGCAACATTTACCCAAAAATAATAAGTTGTTCAAATCCCCTTTTCTCTCTGCTTTAAGAACTTTCTACTCATGTAAACTAATTCAGCCGATATCTTATTTGTAGTTGTGGATATAAATCTTTGTCATGCGCTATAGTTACTGGCAGCCGGAAATGTAATAAGCTTATTTTGGGGCAATAAAAGCAAGTATATTTGGGGAGAATGGTATTACGACGAATCCTGAACTTAGGCTGAAGTTGAAATTATGGACGAAATTAAAAAAAGCAAACATTCCAGAAGGCAGTTTTTTGCTACTGCCGCTAAAAGTAGTCTAGTTGCATGGACTTTGGGATTGCCATCGAAAGAAGGGAATCCCAAGCCTTTCCTGACTGATTCTCTTGAATATCAAGACTCGAAATCACCAAGTTGGATAGCGATCAATAATGAGATATATGGAGCTAAACCCGATGGTTTAGGGCCGATTGGTGGAGGAGAAGGGTATGCATTTCCTATTGTTAAAGGGGATTATGAGGTGACAAACTTGGAGGAGTTATTGGATGCTCTCGCCAATGCAAAGTCAGGACAAGTTGTCTTTATTCCTAGTGAAATTAGTATTGACCTAACCACCCGGGTGTTTATAGAAGCACTCATTTTAGAAATTCCTGAAGGAGTAACTATAGCTGGAAACCGCGGTTATAAGGGATCTAAAGGTGGAATGCTGCTGAGCAACGCCTTGGAAACCCGTTTAATGATTCGAGCAAATGGCCCTAATGTTCGACTTACCGGTCTACAGATTAAGGGACCTAATCCTGATCGCCACCTTGAACATCACAAACGCTCTTTTGGACCTGGAGGATTGGGGCGTGATTATTACTACAAATTCCCAGTGTCGAGAGGGATAGTGACGGAACACCCTGAATTAAAAGTGGACAACTGTGAGATTTCTGCCTTTTCCGGGAGTGGGGTTTATCTTAAAAAAGGAACAGGACACCATATTCACCATAACTTTATTCACCAGTGCCAGTACAATGGACTTGGCTATGGCGTAAGCCATGCAGAGGCCTCCTCACTTATCGAATATAACCTGTTTAATGAAAACAGGCATTCCATTGCGGGAACAGGAGTGTCTGGATGCGGTTATACTGCCAGGCATAATATCGAAATGGGGATTTCATTAAGTCATTGCTTTGACATGCACGGTGGAAGGGATAGGAAAGACAATACGGATATAGCGGGGACTACGATGGAAATATATAACAACACCTTTTATGCTCCCCAAAGCGCCGTAGTGATCAGAGGAGTTCCAGAGGACAAATGCGATATACACCACAACTGGTTTGCCAAACACAAGGACATCAAGCAAGCAATACGGGGACTCTCAGCAAAGACAATGGCCACGAAAAATGTCTATGAGACGGAGCTCAAGTAAAAACTTTAATTTCTATCAGCTTTTTTTTCTCAAATTTACAGAATTTGTCCGAGCGGGATCTAAAAAGCTTAAAGATGATGTTTCGTGGAGATATTATTAGTTTATAAAAGCAAATGGAAAACCTTAGGTTATGATATCGGAGCTTTCCTTGACAGTCCATATGTATTTATGCTATTCTTTTCCCTGATAACTAAGAGAGTGAAAGCATCTTTAATAGGAACTTTTAATAAATAAGGAAGTCATTCAATAGATTTCTTTGATTTATAATGCTTTCACAAATCTTTAAAATGCCTTAGGCTTCGGATAACTGAATCACCATTTTTTGATTATGATGTAAGTTGTTTCAAGAATTTACATCATAATTCTGCTCGAGGCACCGCTGGATGAATACATTTTTTAATTCTGATCAACGCATAATTTATGAAATACAAAATATAATTATTCATAAAAATATTTAATTTTAATAATCTATAAATAATATTTTTAAGTATAAATATCATTTATAGATTATTATTTGTGTTTAAGAATAAATTTCCAGATATTATACCGAGTTAATAAGTAATATTCACATTATTGATTGATGAATAACTGTAGCAAATGCAAAAAGAAGGTAGTTTGTTTTTGCTGCTTTTGTTATTTATTTCATTAATTCATGCCAGCTGTTAATTATTCTAGATTTTTTAAAAAATCTGTTTTAACAAATCTATAGCGCTATTTATTATTGAAATTTCAATCAAATTTTAAATGATCGATTCAAAAAAAAGAAATTTATGTTTTTCTCGAATTGCTGAGGGGAATAAAAAAGCATTTGATGATTTTTTTGAACATTACTATTCCGATTTAATTAAGTTCGCCCTAAATTATGTCAACCATCTTGAACAAGCAGAGGATATAGTCGCTGATGTACTCACCAATATGCTTATTCATCGCCAAAGGGTTTTCGCTCTTGAACATTTCGAATCCTATCTTTTTTCCTCTGTGAAAAATAAAGCACTTAACTACATTAATAAACGAAATAGAACTGACCTTTATAAACAAGAAGTAAAAGCTTATAAACCTTTGGAAAACTCAATTTCGGATCCTTATGAATTGCTTGTGGAGAAGGAATTGCGAATTCGGATTCTAAAAATAATTAAGGATTTTCCTCCCAAACGCAAAATGGTTTATTATCTAATAAAAGAAGAGAAGCACAGCTATAAACAAGTAGCACAAATTATGAGGATATCTGAACGTACTGTGGAAGTTCATTTGAAACTGGCAATGAAAGATTTAAGGCACGGAATAGAGCAGTATTTGAATTTGAAAGAAGCAAAAATGACTGTAAAGAATTTTGTGGTAGTTTTAATCGCTTTTTTATTTACTTATGAACAGTACGTTTAAAATCTTCCCTATGGATTAAATTTATCCAACGTCAGTAATTATTTTCATCTACTGTCATCAGAGAAAACATGGCTTATTTAGCGTAAAGTGTCCATTTCAATTATCCACTGAAAACTACCCCTTATCTGGGTCATGGTTTGCACGTTAAGTAGGTACGGGGGATTTGGAAATATCCAATGCTTAACCATTCGATTTCCATGTATATAATCTTTATCTGATGACAGTAAGTGTGCCTTGAAGTGGAGAGATAAGCTCTTCACATGCTGTTGATATGATGATGGTAGGCCCATCGGAGGAGCTGACAGACAGATCCTTCAAACCACTTTATGGTGCAGTCCACCGA
>Ga0222651_1000142_pt1 | contig 55281 bp, 55 predicted proteins | sample AntAcemetagen369_FD_179855 | JGI IMG/M metagenome (GOLD analysis project Ga0222651, IMG submission 179855) | Saline water microbial communities from Ace Lake, Antarctica - #369 | ecosystem: Environmental > Aquatic > Non-marine Saline and Alkaline > Saline | place: Antarctica: Ace Lake...
GTGCTGTATATCTTCGCCGCGCCGATCATGCAGCATTTCCTGCCGGCCCTGCTGCGCGAGCCGATGACCGTCTTATGGGTGTCGCTGGCCGCGCTGGCCCTGTTCGCCACATACTATATCGTGACGGTGCTGCTGTTCATCCGCGCCGGGCGCGAACAGGCGCTGTCACTCGGCATTATGACCTCGCTGCGCAATCTGGGCATGCTGATCGCCGCGACCGGTGGCGCTGTCCCCGAACTGTCCTGGATTTATTTCGCCGCCAGCCAGTTCCCGATCCACCTTGCCCCCGCGCTGCTGAAATGGCTCGCGTCGCGCAAGCGCAGTGCATAAGGCAGCTATTCAGGAAATTGACGGTTCCTTTCCCATTGCCAATGATCCTGATCGCGGCTATCTGCGTATGAAGATCAAGCGGACGACGTTTCAGTGCACATTCAGATCATGATCAGGCCCGGGTAAAAAATGGATAGCGTCACTCAATTTGCCCTCGGCGCCTGCGTCGGGGTTGCCGTGCTGGGTCGCAAAATTGGCCCGGCCCGCGCCGCGCTTACGGGCGGCGCCCTCGGCACCCTGCCCGATCTGGATGTCTTCCTGGCACATGACGATCCTATCGAATCCTTTGTGCGCCACCGGGGCTGGACCCATTCCCTGTTTGTCCATGCTGCGCTGACCCCTGTGCTGGGCGAAATTGTCAGGCGGTTTTCCAAAGCCCTTGAGGGAGAGCGCGCCCTCACCTGGCTTTCCGTTTTCCTGTGCCTTGCGACGCACGCCCTGCTGGATGCCTGCACGATTTACGGGACCCGCCTGTTCTGGCCCTTCTGGACAGAGCCGGTATCGATGGGGTCGATCTTCATCATCGACCCGCTCTACACGATACCGTTGCTGGTTGCGACAATCTGGGCGTTTTGCAGCCGGCAATGGACCCCGCGATATGGCCGGGTGCTCACCATCGGCCTTGGTCTTTCGAGCGCGTATCTGACATGGGCCCTGCTGGCGCAGCAATTCGTGACCGGCAAGGCTAATGACCTGCTGGCCAGCCATGACGTTTCCCCCGACCAGGTGATTGCCACCCCGACGCCGTTCAATACCCTGCTCTGGCGCGTGATCGGCATCGACGGCGATACAAGTTTCAATCTTTATGTCCCGGTCTTCGGCCGCCCGGAGAAATCGACGCTCTATACCTATCAACGCAACCTGCACATCAAACCATGTTCGCCGGATGACGACCGCATCGCCCGGGTCGCAGAATTCAGCCACGGGTATTACCGGATCATGGTGCAGGGCGGTGCTGTCAGCGTGGTGGATTTGCGCATGGGCCTGTCCCCCAATTATGCCTTCCGGTTCAAGCTGGGCCATCTGGCCGCGGGCACGCTGGTGCCGGCTCCAACCCAAAGGGCGGAAGGCCGTGGCAATATTGGCGAGGATATCGACTGGCTGCTTGCAAACCTGTCCGGCACCGTCGCCATGCGGCCCGCAGAGGCCGCCGCAAGAACGGATTTGACGCGCTACGCAGCCCTTGCTGCTGCCCCCGATTCCTCACGCGCCTGCTGAAATTGTGCGCGCCACTTAGTGGGGTGACTTGGGGCGTGGGTGACGACTATTCAGTTTCTCAAGAGATTACCATATCCCGGGATATCGAACGGAACGCCTGACATTTGCAAACAGTGCCACAGGCTGGCCTGGTTCGCGGATATGACAGGTCGTTTCAGGCCTTCCTCCAAAGCGTTCAGGATCGCCACACAGCGAAAACCCGTCCCGGCGATAAGGACGCCATCGGCTGCTGCTGGACAGGCGGCGCTGATCTGCGCGTGGAGCGGTTCGACCTCCTGCGCGAATCCCATACCGCGCGGGTACAGATCGCCCGGCGGCAGGTCCCGCCATTCCGGGCCCGGGTCGTAACGAAGGTGGCCCGCGGGTTCAAACCCGTGATCTTTGTAATAGCGAACGCCCGCATCGATCGTTTTGTCGTTGAACCAGGGCGGCATGATCAGAAACGGCCGTCGCACGGCCGAAGCATGAAGGGCCGCAATTGTATCCAGACCATTCGTTGTGACGGTTGCATCCGTGCCCAGCGCGCTGGACAGGGTCTTCACCACCGCCTCGTCCCAGCCCTTGCCGCCCATGAAGCTGCTCGAACTGTGCCCTACCACCACGGCAGAAAGGCGCATGGCCGCGAATTGCTGGCTTCCGCGTATCAGATCATCCGCAAGATCGACGTCGCTTCGGTTCGCCTGCCAATGCGCCCAGGGCGCGGACGCGGTAACGCGGGCGGCATGCACCGATACGTTATCCGGGAGCATCGCCCACCACTCGGCTTCCGGCACCGCTTCGCTGCCGACGATAAACATGCCGTACCTTGCCTGACTGCCCCAGTTATCATTCTGTAGCATCGAAAAAAACTCCCGTCGCCAATCGGTTCACCGATCCGCGCAGCGCCATGCAAGCGTTTCACCCGCGTGGAACGGCACGACGCTGATGTCATCCCGGGTAAAGGTTTCAGGCACCGTAAATGCCTCGCGGCGCAACGTGACGGTGCCTTCGTTGAGCGGCAGGCCATAGAAACGCGGACCGAACTCCGACGCGAAGCCTTCCAACCGATCAAGGGCCCCTTCCTCATCAAAGGTCAGCGCGTAACTTTCCAGCGCGGCGGGGGCGCAGAAGATGCCGGCACAGCCGCAGGCGCTTTCCTTGTCCTGCTTCAGGTGTGGTGCTGAATCGGTGCCAAGAAAGAATTTCGGGTTGCCCGAAATCGCCGCCTGACGAAGTGCTGTGCGATGATGCCGGCGTTTTGCAACCGGCAGGCAATATGCATGTGGCCGCATGCCGCCTTCAAACAGCGCATTGCGGTCGATGCGCAGATGGTGGGGCGTAATCGTAGCCGCCACGGTTGGTCCTGCAGCTTGAACGAAATCCACAGATTCCGCCGTAGTGATGTGCTCCAGAACCACTTTCAGCGCCGGAAAATCGCGCAGCAGCGGCGCCAGCACTGTCTCCAGGAACCTGGCCTCCCGGTCGAAGATATCGATATCGGGCGAGACCACCTCGCCATGCACCAGCAGCGGCATGCCAATTTTCTGCATCCGTTCGAGCACCGAGCCAATTTTGGCCACGTCCGTCACGCCCGCCGCCGAATTGGTGGTCGCACCCGCCGGGTAGAGCTTGCAGGCGGTGAAAACGCCGCGCTCGTATCCGCTTCCGATTTCACCGGCATCGATCTCGTCGGTCAGATAGGCGGTCATCAGCGGTGTGAAGCGGCGGCCCGGTGACAGCGCGCCCAGGATGCGATCCCGGTAGGCTTCCGCCGCGGCGATTGTCGTCACCGGCGGCACCAGGTTGGGCATCACGATGGCCCGCGCAAACTGGCGTGCCGTGAAATCGACGATATGGGCCAGCATGGCGTCGTCCCGCAGATGGAGATGCCAGTCATCGGGCTCCCGAATGGTCAGATTTCCGGCACCCCGGTTTGGGGCATTGTCGGCCGTCGTGTTCGGTTCGGCTGTCGGCATGGCTAGGCTCCTCCAGTGTCCTGATCGTGAAATTCAAAGAGCTGAATTTCGCGTGAATCAGCACACTAACGATTAGAATGCTCGTGTGATTCAGGTCCTGAATTTCAGTATCATCACACTGTGGCCGCCAAGGATCGATTGAACAATACGATGGCAGCAACTGTCCAATCGTCGGTCTACAACAATCCCGCTGTTTTAGTCTATCGCAGAACGATGGGTTCGCCGTGCGGTGTGGCATGGGCGGCGCGATCCCAGGCGGCCTTGCGGTCAACCAGTTCGTCCGGGCTCACGATATCCTTCGAGGCCACGATCCCTTCCAGCGCCTTCAACCAATGCAGATAATAGGTATCGCCCAAATCCGGATCGCCGCCCGCCTGCGCCGCGGTGATTTCCGCGGCCAGGCGCTCCGCCCATTCCGGCCAGGTGAAATGTCCCTGTTCGTGCAGGGTCAGGGTGATGGCGAAGGCCTGCGCTTCCCAGGGTTCGCGGAACACGGGGCCGTCTTCATCGCGTGGCAGGGACGGCAGTTCGTCAATCGTCGGCGTGTTTGTAGCCATGTCAGTCCGCATCCAGGTAATCATCCCACATGTCGAGATACACCTTGTCCGTTTCCGAGGCGTCGGGGCCCCAGAGTTCGCGCGCCGTGAAGCGGACACTGTAAAGGTGCTGCGGTGATTCCCCTTTGAATTCCGCATGGGTGTCCGGAAAGATGAAAACGCCATGATCCCGATCGATCACGCCGCGCCGACCGCGCGCATACCGCGGCGTTCTGGTGTGTCCGACAGGGTGGATATTGCGAACGAGGACCGCGTCACCCACCTTGAATTTTGCCTCGACCGGCTGGTCGACCCGCGCCGAACGCGAAGCGCGCAGGCGCCCAAAGACCTCATCGGTGGATAATGGTTCCCGCGCCGCGCCTTCCGGCGTCCCGGCGGTCAATTCCGTCGGCGTCACCAATCCCCGTTCAACAAGAATATTTTCCATACGGTACAGCCAGCGCTGATAATACGGCGATTGCAGATACACCACTGGTGCCAGCCGCTCCATGCAGGCACGGCCCGCGTCGATGTTCCATTCGCCCAACGCGCCCAGCGCGCTGTTCATCGCGTATAACCGGCCTTCCCATTCCGCGTGAAAGACCGGTTCATTGTATTCGATGGGAATGGGGCCAAAGCCGTCCATGCCGCCCATGTCATGAATGCCGTCCATCAGGAATCACCGGCGTTGGGGTTGGCTGCCTTTTCGGTGCCGATCATGGAATTTCGGGTAACCAGTTCGGCCAGTTCTTCCTCGGTAAAGCCCTCCGTCCCCTCGGGCCGTTCCGGCAAGACGATGTAGCGTAATTCCGCTGTACTGTCCCACACCCGCACCTCCACTTCCGGCGCAAGTTCCAGTCCGAATTCCCTTAACACGCCGCGTGGGTCCTTCACCGCGCGCGCACGATATGGAAACGACTTGTACCAGGCAGGCGGTAAACCCAGCACCGCCCAGGGATAGCAGGAGCACAGGGAGCAGACGGTGACATTATGGACACTGGGCGTATTTTCCAGCACCAGCATGTCCACGCCCTGGGTACTGGTGTAGCCCAGCGAATCAATCGCGGCCGAAGCGTCTTCCAGCAGATGTTTCTTGAAGGCCGGATCGCTCCAGGCGCGCGCGACGACCCGTGCACCATTGCGCGGACCAACCTTGTTCTCGTAGCGATCAACGATGGCTTCCAACGCCGCCGGATCAACCAACCCCTTGTCGACCAACAACGATTCCAGGGACCGAACCCGAAGCTCGGTATCGGACAAGTGCGAATGGTCATCGTGGTTTGTCATTGCGGCCCCATCTAAATCTTGCGTCGTGGCTTCATCGGAGAAACATCCCTTAGCGCCGTGCAATTATTGCGACTAAGGAGACACTCTCTGCTTAATCGGATCGATATACTGGAGACATAATACCAACATCTCAAGCCTGCGTCGAAACCAGCCCCTTCGCGCCACACCGGATAGCCGGCTATCACGATGCGCATTACAAAATACGCCCTTGACCCGGCTCCCGGGGCCGCCCCGATAAGGATGGCATTCAACTGACAAGGAGCCATGACATGCGTCCATCCAGACAATTCCTCGGCCCGGCGGAAGCCGCCAGGCAACTCGGCGTCTCCACCAAGGCGCTGCGCCTGTATGAACAGCGCGGCCTGCTCGCCCCGGTCCGGACCGAGGCCGGTTGGCGGACCTACGGGCCGGTCGAAATGGAACGGGCGGCCGAGATCGTCGCATTGCGCGCGCTGGGCCTCAGCCTTGTCGCGGTGGACCGGGTTCTGAAGGGCGACCCGCAATCCCTTGAAGCCGCCCTCACCGCCCATCAGGAAACCCTCGAAAGCCGCGTCCAGGCGCTTGCCGACACCGTCGCGCGGGTTCGCGAACTCAGGGCCGGCCTCGCCCGGGGGGAAGCGCCGCGGATCAGCGAGCTTGCGCGGATGGTGCAGCCGAATGCCGAAATCAAAGCCGCCTTCGACCTGCCATGGCCCTGGGGCGGCGAACGGTTCGAACTGCGCGACATACGGCCCCTGAACTACATCATCGGCCCGCTGTTCAGCGGCAAGACGCGGCTCGCCAGGGCCATCGCGGAAGCCCTGCCCGACGCGGGATTCCTGGACATGGACCGCACCAGCAAGGATGCGGACAGCCTGCGGGCCCAGCTTGATGATGATCCAGCACTGGCGGCGCGCGTGATCCAGGCAACGCGTTGGCTGCGCGAGGAAGGTGCGGTGAAATCGGTGGCACTAAGCGCGCTTATCATCGCGCTGGAAAGTGAAAGTCCAGCGGCCCTGGTTGTCGATATGGTGGAGCAGGACCTGGATCAGGCATCGCAGGAAGCGCTGATGTCATACCTGCGTCTTCGCGGCCCCGATGCCCGGCCGCTCTTTTTGATGACACGCTCCTGCGCCATTCTGGACCTGTCCCTTGTCGGTCCCGACGAAGCCATCATCCTGTGCCCCGCCAACCACAGCCCGCCGACACGGGTTTCCCCCTATCCCGGCGCACCCGGCTATGAAGCCGTCGCCACCTGCCTCGCCACACCCGAAGTACGGGCGCGAACAGCTGGTGTGGTGGCGTTACGCCCGACTGCATAGTGCAAAAAAAGCGGGCGGCCAGGACGCATAAACCCGCGTCAATGACCGCCCCGTATTCCGGAAGTTCGGAAACTTTAGTTTTTGAACTTCTTGATTTCACCCGACTTCAATCGCGCCTGATACGATATCAGCTCTCTTTTCACGATGGGCATCAGCACATACAGGGCTGAGATATTGACGACGGCCATCGCAAAGATCGCCGCATCCGAGAAATCGATGACCGGACCCAGATTGGCCGCCGCACCAATGACCACGAAAACGCAAAACATGACCTTGAAGACCAGTTCGGCGTTTTTGGATTCCCCGAACAGATAGGTCCATGCCTTCAGGCCGTAATAGGACCAGGAAATCATCGTGGAGAACGCAAACAGGACAACCGCAACGGCGAGCACATACGGGAACCAGCTGAACCCGGTTGCGAACGCAGCAGAGGTAAGCGCAACGCCCGAGGTCCCGCCAACGGTCTGGATCGAATTTCCGTCCAGGATATAGTTTCCGCTGGTCGGGTCGATCATCAACTGACCCGAAATCGTGATCACCAGGGCGGTCATCGTACAAATGACGACCGTATCGATGAACGGCTCCAGCAGGGATACAAAGCCTTCTGTAATCGGCTCTTTCGTGCGGACCGCCGAATGGGCGATGGCAGCGGAACCGACACCGGCTTCATTCGAGAACGCTGCCCGCTTGAACCCCTGGATCAACGCACCGACAAAACCGCCGGCGATGCCAAGCCCGGTAAAGGCACCTTCAAATATTTGCCCGACCGCCCAGCCGATCTTGTCGTAATTGACCAGGATGATGATGAATGCGGCGAGGACATAGAGGATGCCCATGAAGGGGACGACCTTTTCCGTCACCCGCGCAATCGATTTGATCCCGCCAACGATGACCGCGAACACAACCGCGGCAAAGACAAGCCCGGTAATCCAGCCGGGATAGTCCCCGGTGATGCCGGAAATCTGGGCATGCGCCTGATTGGCCTGGAACATGTTGCCCCCGCCGATAGCGCCCAGAATACAGAACACCGCAAATACGACGGCGAGGATCCGGCCGCCGGGAACACCGCGTTCGGCGAAGCCTTTGGAAATGTAATACATCGGGCCGCCGGAGACGGTGCCATCGGGATATTCGTTCCGGTATTTGACGCCAAGGGTACATTCGGTGAATTTCGAGGCCATGCCCAGCAGCCCGGCAAGGACCATCCAGAAGGTCGCCCCCGGCCCGCCAATGCCGACCGCAACCGCGACACCGGCAATATTTCCCAAGCCGACAGTCCCGGAAAGTGCCGTTGTCAGCGCCTGGAAATGACTGACTTCGCCCGCGTCATCCGGATCGGAATAATCACCTCTTACAAGCTGTATGGAATGACGGAAGGCCCTGAACTGGATAAATCCGAAATAGACGGTGAAAAGAGAGGCCGCAACGACCAGCCACATCACGATCCAGGGAAAACTGGTGCCCGGCAAGGGCGCAAAAATCAGACTGACAAACGGGCCGGTAACCGATGCAAAGATTTCATTGACCGTTTCGTCAATTCCCTTGGCTTCCTGCGCAAACGCCGCAGTCGAGCTAAAGACCAAAGCTGTGAGTGCCTTGAGGATTATTTGTTTCATATCAGCCCCCTCATCCGACAACGGTGACAGGAACGCTGGCATGCATGACCAAGCTTGCCGTTGCAGAGCCAAAGACACGTTCCACAATGCCACCGTCGGAGGTTCGGGAAACGATAATCTGGTCAGCTTTTTCAGCGACGGCGGTCTTGTCCAGCAGGTCGGCGACATCGCCATGCTTGACGATACCCCGAGCGCTGAACCCCTCAGCTTTCAGCGCTTCGACCGCCGGGTTAACCAGCCGGGATGTCGCGGCTTCGATTTCTTCTTCGCGACGCTTGTGTCGAACGGCGTTTTCTTCAGCGGATTGAAACGAATACGGTGACCACTCGATGATATAGACGACAATCAGTTCACAGTTACCAATCAGTAACGCTAATTTTTTGGCGTAATCGACAGCACGGCTACCCGAGCCGCTTCCATCCAGTCCAATTAAGAGTTTGGCAGCCATATCGACCCTCCTGGTTTCGCGTTGGTTAATCCCGCAATTCCAGTGTGGTCTCTAAAAATGGCACAAGTAAACCAAAATACGCCTTTTTTGACGAATAAACGGCGTTTTACGGTTGATCTATTCCGGACACATTGTGTTCCGACATCAGCTGTTTACCCATCGTCACGGCATCGTCGAGCGACGACACAGAAAGCTGAAAGCAGTCAACATCCCTGATCCATCGCACGAACCGGGCAATGCCGGGCTGATCGATATGCTTTGGAATAGCCATGCATTCCGACAGCATGATGCGCAGGACCGTGGCTTTATCCATCCTTGTGAGACCGGGCGGCTGATCCGGGTCATAACGCGGGAAAACAATCCGTTGCACCGGCATCGCTGCGCCCGCCGGGTCAGCGGTTCGCCCATCCCCCGGCAGGAAGTAGCGAACCTGCTTACCGTCTTCCCGGTCATAGACCGGAAGGTCGGATATCTGCGGGAAGAGCGCCGCCATCGTATCGAAGCCAGAATCCTTGATACACATGGCGATATGCGGTGCTGTTACCTCGAAGGAATTTTCGGCAAGAAGCGCAATTTCATCCGAACAATAGGTATAGCCCGCCTTGACCAGCGCCGCCGTCAGGGACGACTTGCCCCGGCCGGATTCGCCGGGGATAAGAATACAGGTCCGGCCATCCGTCACGACACCGGCATGGATGCACATGAAATAGTCCTGGCTGTTCACCCCGGCTTGCAGGATCAGGCTTTTTATAATCGGGCCCAGCCCGGATATATCGAGACAGCGGTTACGCGGTTCGTCATCCTGATAGACGAAATATTCCTGCTTGTGCTGGACGACCGAAACCGTGCTGTCGAAATCCGCCGGCGGCGCGTCGGTTTCCAGATGCGCGACAATCGGATGGATAATCGCCTCCTGCGCCGCTGTTTCGTAACACACCCGGACCGTGGCGTTCATCAGACGGTAGAACCGCTGTTGCGCCCTGTCTGCCGCGGGTACTTCGGGATAATCATCCGTGTCCGCCCAGGGCCGCAGGTTCAAATGATTCCGCAAGGCCAGCGTTTCCGATGGCCCCATCTGCGGACTGCTGGCGAGCAGGCCGATATCCCACCAATGTTGTAATGTTTCGGTCAAAACCTCGTCGGCGCGGTCTTCCGAAACGCCAAGCGAGGCAGCAAGCAGGCGCACAATATCCGCCTGTGGCTGATCATCTTCCAGACTGCACCAGATGAACATGGCCGCACGGTTCAGGTGATAGATTTCCTGCGCGGGCTCATAGAAAACGACACCACTGTCTTCAACCACATAGGCCTGGGCAGATTCGGCCAAAGCCGGATTCAGGCGCAAATCGTCGCGCGCATTCGCGGCCTCTTCCGTCAGATAGAAGGGCCATATCTTGGCATAGCGGGCGATGGTGCGGGCGCCGAAGTTCAACCCGCTAAACGCCTCATAATCCGCAAGCGGCCTTTCCCGGCCAAGCCCGTATTTTTCGATGTCGACCAGCGCCGCCGGGTTCTCGGTTTCGGCGATGCCCAGGTAATGCTTCACCCGTTCCGTGGTCAATTTTTCGAGTTTTCCGGCATCGGGATGCCCCACATTACGCCGGCGGTTTTTATCGCGCATCCCGTAATAGTGATAAATCAGCACTTCATGCGGCGCGAAAAGGTCCCATCCGCTGGTCCAAAGCCGCACAGCCCGCGAAATTTCCTCTCCCCAGAAAAAGACATGCGGATCGTGAGGCACCTGTGTGATGGCGCGTGATGGCGCAAACAGAAATCCGCCGGCGACAAAAGCACTCGGCGATGGTGCCGTCGCCGCCTCGAGCTCCGTTGTACCGCCTGCCCCCAGGGTCACGACGCCATTGTCGAGAAATTCCCTGCAAAAATGTTTCGTGACGTCTTCACTGAGCAAGATATCCGGCGGTTCGTAACCTGGAGGATAGGCGCTCAGGATGGCCTGCGGTGAGTCACACTGACCGAGCATGTCGATCATCCGGGCGTCCCAATCATCGACGAACCGCATGTGGCTATCGATCTGCAGGATAAATTCTTCATCCTGCCAAAGCGTCCAGGCCTGATGCCGCGCCCAGCCGAGGCCGCGACTTTCGTCTGCATGGAATTCCACGACGCGCACCTGATCGGGCCGCGTCACGACCTCAAAACAGTCGGCGTCGTCTTCGGGTACGAATTTTGCACAAACGCCAACAAAGACACGGTCAGGGTATTTGGCCCTGGCGAACAGGTCTTTAATGGTCCATTGGCATTCGGGATCGCGATAGCTCGCGATCTGAACGAAGATGCGCGGATGATTCATGATCCAGGCAATCTCGGGGCTCGCGTCACGCTGATCGATTGAGCCGTGTACGGATTCAGAGGCGAGCCCCAGAAACGCTCAGGACTACTGCGTAAACGGCGGCGGTGTAGTAGTCGTCGTCGTCGGGAACGAGGTCGTCGTGCCGCCGAGATACTGCGCCTGGGCATGCGCCGGCTTCGCCGACATCAGCAATGCCGCCGCCGGGGCGGTCGCACCAACGACAGCTGCCGTTTTCAAAAATTTGCGCCGTGCCTGCGCTTCTTCTTTCAGGATTTTTTCGTCGTTCCCGGCCATTTTTCCTCCCAAGGCTGATCCCAGCCATTAAGTTCAATATTCCCCCTTATAGCCCATATTCCGGATCTGCAAGGTTCACCAACCGGTATGCAAGTACCGTACCAGAAATATGTTTTAGTTATTTCAATGAGTTGGAAATTTCCCGAACCCGCAAATGTAAGGAATTCCGACACTAAAAACTGAATTATCCTTGAGTTAAAAAGAGAAGCGCGCCGAAACACCCCTGTTTTCTGCGCTTTTTTCCACAGACGACCCACACTGGAACAAATGTAAAATATTCCGACACGTCCTGACGTCGCTAGAAACCACGATCGTATTACTGCCCCTTATGACTTCCGATGTCCGCCTCGCCTGACGCCCAGTTTATCGGCGAGCAGCCATAACGGCAGGGCAATATAGTCATGCGCAGGTTTCACGGCATAATAGGCCGGGAACAGGCAATCGGGCAGCGGGAAGCCTTCGAAGTGCTGGACCCGTGGCGTTATCGCCGTCCTGAAGACGTATTTGAGTTTATTACGGAAATCAGGCAGTAACGACAGCCACTCTGCCGATAATACGGCATTCGAATGATGGTCAGCGGCATCGTCGAACAGCGCGGCGAAACGTCGCCCGGCCAGTCGCTGCGCAACAGGGTCACCCTCGATTGCCGAAGCGGCACGTGCATCCAGATCGGTGCCAAACGCAGTCCGCACGAGTTGCAGCCCGACCAACAGGATCCGCAAGGTGCCGGACCGTCGGCAGCCCGCCAGCAACATATCCCAGTCCAGTGCCGCTTCGTGTTTCATGGCGCGGTCCAGGTCGGCGATCCATTGCAGGCGGGACCAGTATTCCTTTGCCCCATGCAGGGCCAGGCCGAAGACCGTGTCTTCCGGGCTCAGCATCCGAACGGTGCGCCCCATTAGCACGCCATGCCGCGCCCTCTCCCGAATGCCTTCGTAGTCGAGATCCAGGCCAAGGGTCGGTGGCACGAATGCCCAATGCGGCTCTATCGCCACCTCTTTTAGCGTATGGAAAAACAGGTACTCGCCCGCGTAATGCCATAGTGCCGCGTCCTGACGCGGGCTTAGTTCGAAATCCTGCTGCTTGCTGGAAATCTGTCCTGTTCCCGTATACCCAAGCCCGCGCAGCACCGTTACAGTTTCGGCGGCGGCATCCTTTGCAACAAGGAAATCCAGGTCCCGGTAGGACCGAAGGCCAGAATCCCCGTAACAGATTTCGGCAAGCGCCGGTCCCTTGAACGGAATTGCGCTTATCCCGGCGTTATCAAGGGCGTCGAGAATCCGCAGAAGTTCCGTCGTCAGCGCCCCGTTATGAATACGGTTTTCCGCAAGACGCGTTTTCGCAGCGGCAAGAACATCGACGGGAACCAGCGCCGGTCGAACCATGTCCAGCGCGCGACAAAGCATCGGCGTTACCGCATGCGCGATGGATGTCTCAACCAGATATGTCCAGTCGACTGCCGCATCAAGCAGGTCTTCGATACGGGCGAGTGAGCCCTCGTCAAACGGCGCCTGGGTGCACAGAAGCAGCAGTTCGTGTTCCGCCTCCCTGCTCACATCGTCCATCTTCAGATACCTTGATCTGCAACCGACACCGACGCGGCTGTCGAATCCCTTTCGTCGAAACGCACGCTACTCGCCACAGAGTTCCCGGATCGTGTCGTCCAGCGATTGTGGGATGGTGATGCCCTCAGTCGGCGTGCGCGCCCGCATTTCATAGCGCCGGGTAGAGGGCAGTCGTGTGCCTTCTTCCGACAGGATTTCCTGGAACAGCAGTTCCGCATGGGCGAGCGCCCCGTCCCCGCCGCCAAAGCGGGCCGGGTCGATGGCGATCAGCAGTTGCCCGCCTTCCGATGGGCCACCATCGGTATGGCCTTCAGCATGGCTTTCAAAGCCGAACTTCCCACCGGTCAGCCCAACCGCCAGCAGCTCCACCATCATCGCGATGGCCGCGCCCTTGTAGCCGCCGAAGGGCAGTTGCGCGCCGGCGAGTGCGGCTTCGGGGTCGGTGGTCGGGTTGCCATCCGGATCGATGGCCCAGCCTTCGGGAAGCGAGCGGCCTTCGCGCCGGTGAATTTGTATCTCGCCCCGCGCCGAGGCGCTGGACGATTGATCAAAGATCATCGGCGGCTGCCCGTCCGGACGCGGCCAGGCGAAGGCCATCGGGTTGGTGCCATATAGTTTGCGTTTGCCACCGGCGGCCGCGACGAAGGATTGCGAATTGACGAAGCCCATCGCGACCAGGCCTGCTTCCGCCAGCCCATCGACGTCGTACCACAGCGCCGCATAATGATGCGCGTTGGTCACCGCCATGGCGGCAATGCCCTGTTCGCGCGCCTTGTCCGCCAGGACCTGCCGCCCCGCGATCATGGCCGGCGCGGCGAAACCATGCATCGCATCGACCCGCAACAACCCCGGCGCATCGTCATGCAGGACCGGCACCGCCTTGCCGTCGGTCCGCCCCGCCTGCACACAATCGCAATAGCCCTGCATGCGGAACAGCCCGTGCGATTCGCAGCCGTCACGCTCCGCCGTCGTCATCACATCGGCAATGACGGCAGCGTTTTCATCGGAAATTCCAGCGCGAACCAGCCCGCGCTTGGCGCGGTCCCGAACCTCCGCCAGTGTCAGCCGAACGCGGCTCACCAGGAGTTACGCAGCGTCCGCAGGTTGACGAAGACCGTTTCCGGGTCCGGGTTTTCCGGCATGTCGGGAAATTCCTCACGCAGCTTCGCGATCACGCTTGGGCTGTGCAGACGGAAGAAGGTGTTGATTTCCTTTTCCAGTCCCAGGGTCGATACCAGCGCCGAATCCAGATCCTGACCGGCGACTTCCCCCATAAGCTTCTTCGCCTTCTCGTTATCGGGTTCCCGGTCGAGGGTGAATTCAAGGTTATTCGTAATATAGTCATGCCCGGGATAGATCAGCGTATTGTCCGGCAGCTTGGCAAGCTGAAGGGCGAAGGTCTCATACAGGTTATGGGGATGGCCGCCCTTGCAATTACCCGCCCCCGCATTGAACAGCGTGTCGCCGCAGAACAGCGCCGGCTGATCGGTGCGCGACATCATGCAAATATGGCTCATCGTGTGGCCCGGTGTGTCGAGGCATTCCAGTTCCACGGATTTACCGACCTTGATCACATCGCCGGCGTCGAGCCCGCGCGCCATATCGGGGATTTTGTCCTTTGCGCCATGATGCGCCAGAATCTTCGCGCCCGTCGCGGCGACCACCGCGTCATTGCCGCCGATATGGTCGTTATGTTCATGGGTATTGAGGATCTGCGTGATCGTCCAGCCGTTGCGCTTGGCCGTCGCGAGGCATTTTTCATGATCCAGCGGATCGACCGCCATCGCTTCGCCGGTATCGGGACAAACGATCAGGTAGTTGAAGTTACGATATGCATTTCCAGTCCAGATCTGCTCGACGATCATGGCACCCTCCTCTGTTTCGGTTTTGCGATACTCTACCCCGGCCTGTCCGCACATTCGAGCCCCCTGTGTATTCACGAAGGCATGACTGGCGAGAATCGATTCCACATCCTATATGGCTGGCATGAAACGCCTGCTGCTGATACTCGCCATGGCCCTTGTCGCGCTGCCCGCCCATGCCGCGCCGAAGGCCGAATTATGGGACCGCTGGGTCGGTTCCAACGAAACGTCGACACGGTCGGTCGACCATTCGCCATGGGACCGCTTTCTCGCAGCCTACGTCGTCGCCGGCGATGACGGAATCAACCGGCTGCGATATGGCGACGTTGCGCCGGCTGACCGCGCGGCGCTGGACAATTACATCGACGGGCTATCGGCAATTCCGGTCACGACGTTGCGACGCGATGAACAACGCGCCTTCTGGATCAACCTGTACAATGCCGTCACCGTCCAGGTGGTGCTGGCGTTCTATCCGGTCGATTCGATCCGCGATATCCGGTCGGGCATTTTCAGTCCGGGCCCCTGGGGCAAGGAACTCGTGACCGTGGAAGATGTCGCATTGACGCTGGATGATGTCGAACACCGCATCCTGCGGCCGGGCTGGCGCGATCCCAGAATTCATTACGCGCTGAACTGCGCCTCAATAGGGTGCCCCAACCTGCTGCCGAGCGCATTCACCGCTGATAATACAGACGCCCTGATGACCAGGGCCGCCCGCGAATACGTGAACCATCCGCGCGGCGTTTCCGTCGAAAACGGCACCGCCATGGCCTCCAGCATCTATGACTGGTTCGCCGAAGATTTCGGCGGCACTGAAAGTGGTGTGAACGCGCATCTATCGCAATTCGCCGACCCGGCGCTTGCAGAATCGCTAAAAGCGGTAAATGAGTACCGTTATCATTATGACTGGGGCCTGAACGACGCCAATCAATAAGCGCTAATGCGAGCGACCCAGCAGCGGCTCGTCGTCCTCGTACCAGGCGTCCATCCGGTCGCGATAGAAGGCGACATAATCCTTTATCCGTGACACCTCATCGAACGGTGTCTCGTAACTCCAGACGACATTGTCATCTGTCCGATCACCCACGCTGAGGGTCCAGTAAGATGCGTCGCCCTTGTATGGGCAATGCGTCGAATGGTCGGTTCGCTGCAAATGTTCCATGGCGACATCGGCCCGCGGAAAATAACACACAGCGCCGTGTTTCTGTTCCCGCATCAACAGCACGTCGGCGCTGTCCGCGATTGTGACACCGTTGAATTCAACCCGCACCCTGTGCATCGCCGGTTCAAGGGCAATGCTGTAATCCGGGTTTCGCGCGAATCCCGGGCTCGTATTTTCGTTCTCAGCCATTTCCTGTCCCTCCGATCGACAGTGGCGATAGTCTAGCGCAGGCCCCTTAACCAAAGACTACACAGCTTGCGCAACACGGTTCACATTCCTGTTAACGGCCACCCCGTCAGCCGAACATATGGGGCAAATCCGTGCCATCACGCGCCAGCGGCACGACTTCAACACCGTCAAGGAAGCGGGCAATCGCCGCAACCGTTTCCGCCAGCGGCACCGGGCTTTCCTCCGATTCGCTGACGACGACCCCCGCAATGGCAATGCCCCGTTCCTGCATCGCCGCAACCGTCGTCAGGGTGTGGCTGATCGTGCCCAGATAACTGCCGGCAACAACCAGTGCCGGCATCCCCAGCACAGCCATCCAGTCCATAACCGTCCTGGTTTCCGTTAGCGGTACCATAGCACCACCAACCCCTTCGACGACAAGAACATCGTCTTTGTCCTCAACCCGGCAGAAATCGGTCACAGCGGCAAAATCAATGTCGCGGCTTTCCCGCAGTGCGGCCATATCTGGGGATAACGGGGCACGAAACCGCCAGGGGGACATCGCCTCGATATTGGCGGCATTCGGCAGCTTATCCAGCGCCGCCAGAAGCAGTGCGGTATCGCTATCGGCATGATCATCCGGGTCAAACCCGCTTATTACCGGCTTCAGCGCCCGCACATTCCGTCCCTGTGCCCGTAACTGGCGGCACAACAGCGCGGTGACATAGGTTTTGCCTACGCCGGTTCCGGTCGCCGTCACGAATAGACTGTTCATACCCTCAGGATTCCTGTTTCAGCGGCTTCACCAGTTCGGCAAGGCGCAAAATATCGTCGTTTTCATGCATTGCCGTGAAGGTAAACCGCAGCCGCGCCGTACCATCCGGTACCGTTGGCGGCCGGATCGCCGTCACCAGGAAGCCCTCGTCCTCCAGCATTTTCGATGCTGCCAGCGTTCGCGCGGGTTCGCCCATCACCAGGGGAACGATGCAGCTTTCCGGTTCCGGCAGGCCAGCGGCGGCACAGAACAACCGCGCCTTGACCATCGGCAACCCTGCGTAATCGGGATATTCCGCGATCAGATCCAGCGCAGCGATACTGGCCGCGACCGACGCCGGTGGCAGGCCGGTAGAGTAGATGAAGGTCCGCGCCCGCGTGCGGATCAGGTCGATGACCGACTGTGACGCGCAAAGGTATCCGCCATATCCGCCGATGGCTTTGGACAATGTGCCCATCTGCAGGGGCACCGCCGCTTTTTCGTCGTCCATGAAGCTGCTGCCGCGTCCACCGCCCAGCACACCGATTCCATGCGCATCATCGGTCATCAGCCAGGCATCGTTCGCTGCCGCCAGGTCCGCCATATCGGCAACCGGCGCCAGGTCGCCATCCATACTGAAGACGCCGTCAGTCACGATCATGGCCCGCAGATAGTCGCCGCGGTTTTCCTGAAGCAATTCAGACAGGTGTCCCAGGTCGTTGTGACGGAATATCATGACGTCCGCCTTGCACAACGTCCCGGCGGCCAGCAGGCAGGCATGGCTGAGCTCATCTGCCAACAGCAAATCACCGGGCCCGATCAGCGCCGGAATGATACCAAGATTGGCGAGGTAGCCCGATCCGAAGACGCAGGCATCATCCGTTCCCTTCAATGCCGCCAGCCGCCTTTCCAGTTCCCGGAACAGCGGATGATTTCCGGTGACCAGCCGTGACGCCCCCGATCCGACGCCATACCGTTCGATGGCCTCGTTGGCCGCATGTTTTACAACAGGGTGCTGCGACAGATTGAGGTAGTCGTTGCAAGCGAAGGACACCAGTTGCCGGCCGTTGCGGATTGCCACCGCACCTTCCAGCCGCTCGGTATCGACCAGAACCCGCCGCAATTGCTGCTGTTCCAGTGCCGCAAGTTTTCCCCGTGCGAAATCCACCAGGGACTGCACCATGCATTCAAACCTTTCCATTAACGGGTTTTCGCCGTCTTGACGCGCTATCGTAACCGCCTATGCTTTGCCGCGAAAGTCGCGTCACTTCAAGGGAATGCCATCGATGGCCCTCGTTACCGAAACCGAAAGTCTCTCGTTTCAACCCGTACCGGCCAGCGATCTGCGGCATGACTGGACGCGTGCCGAAATTGCCAAAATTTTCGCACAACCGTTCAACGACCTGATCTTTCAGGCGCAGACCACGCATCGTCGGCATTTCGATGCCAACGAAGTTCAGATGTCGACGCTGCTGAGCGTCAAGACCGGCGGTTGCCCCGAAGATTGCGCCTATTGCCCGCAAAGCGTCCACCATGAAACCGGCGTCGAAGCGGAAAAACTGATGCAGGTCGAAACCGTGCTGGCGGAAGCCCGCCGGGCGCGCGATGCCGGCGCCAGCCGCTATTGCATGGGCGCCGCCTGGCGCAGCCCCAAGGATCGCGACATGGATGCGATCTGCGCCATGATCAGCGGCGTGCGCGACCTCGGCATGGAAACCTGCGTAACGCTGGGCATGCTGAGCGACGAACAGACCCAGCGGCTGCATGAAGCCGGGTTGGACTATTACAATCACAACCTCGATACATCCGAGGAATTCTACGGCGAAGTCATCACCACCCGGACCTACAAGGACCGGTTGGATACGCTGGGCCGCGTGCGCGACGCCGGTATCAATGTGTGCTGCGGCGGGATCGTCGGCATGGGCGAGGCCCGCGAGGATCGCGTCGGCATGCTGACCACGCTGGCAACCCTGCCCAAACATCCCGAAAGCGTGCCGATCAATATGCTGGTGAAGGTCGAAGGCACGCCGGTTGGCGAAGAAGACGAACTCGATCCGCTGGAATTTGTCCGCATGATCGCGACCGCGCGGATCACCATGCCGGAATCGATGGTGCGGCTGTCCGCCGGGCGTGAAACCATGACCGACGAGATGCAGGCGCTGTGTTTCCTGGCCGGCGCGAATTCGATCTTCGTCGGCCCCAAATTGCTGACCACGGACAACCCGACCCAGGACCGTGATTCGGCCCTGTTAGACCGTCTGGGCATTTCGCCGATGCCGCTCTGACCATGGCCGACAGCCCCGCGGGTACCAATACGCCGGCAGGGCATCTGTGGCTGCCCTATACCCAGATGAAAACGACGCCGCCGCCGATCGAGGTCGCGGCGACCGAAGGCGCACAGATCGAACTGGCCAATGGCCGGCGGCTGATCGACGGCGTGTCATCGTGGTGGACCGCCTGCCACGGTTATAACCATCCACATATCCGCGCCGCCGTGCAGCGCCAGCTTGAGGTCATGCCGCATGTGATGTTCGGCGGGCTGGTTCACAAACCGGCAGAAATTTTGTCGCAGCGGCTGGCGGCCATGCTGCCGGGCGGGCTGAACCGGGTGTTCTTTTCAGAGTCCGGGTCGGTATCGGTTGAAATCGCCATGAAGATGGCGTTGCAATATTTCATCAACCGGGGCGAATCGGATCGCCGCAAATTCATCGCCTTCGAAGGCGCCTATCACGGCGACACCATCGGCGCGATGTCGGTCTGCGACCCGGAAGAAGGCATGCATTCGCTGTTCAGCGGCTTGTTGCCGGAACAGCATGTTGTCCCCTTGCCCCGCACCGAATCGGAATTCGCCGCGTTCGATGCGTTCCTCGACCGGCATGCCGGCGAATGTGCCGCCATTATCATGGAACCACTGGTGCAGGGTGCCGGCGGTATGAAGTTCCACAGCGCCACGGTACTGGCCGCGCTTCGCGAACGCGCGCAGGACCACGGGATGCTGTTTATCCTGGACGAGATTATGACCGGATTCGGCCGTACGGGAACAATGTTCGCCTGCGAACAGGCCGATATCGTGCCGGATATCATCACCCTGTCCAAGGCGCTGACCGGCGGCACGATGGCATTGGCGGCGACGATTGCCACAGAACGGGTGTTCGATGCCTTCCTGTCCGATGACCCGGGCGCGGCGCTGATGCATGGCCCGACCTATATGGCCAATCCGCTGGCCTGTGCCGCGGCGATTGCATCGCTCGACCTGTTCGAAAGCGAGCCCAGGCTGGCAGAGGTTACCGCGATCGAAACACACCTTCTGACCGCGATGGAACCCTGCCGCGAGATGCCGGGAGTCGTCGATGTGCGCGTGAAGGGCGCAATCGGCGTCGTGCAACTGGAAGACCTGAAGGCCATTGACTGGCTGAAATCGCGGTTTGTCGAGGAAGGCGTGTGGATTCGTCCGTTCGGCGATATCGTTTACCTGATGCCGCCCTTCATCATCGGCAAATACGAACTGACGCAGCTCACCGGATCGGTCGTGAAGGTTGTCCGGGAATGGTCGCAGCAGCGATAACGCCGCCGCGACCCTATTCCATTATCAGAACGTCGTCTTGTTGGTCTTGTCGAGAACATGTTCGCGGTATGCCGGACGCTCGCACAGGCGTGCATACCAGGCTTCCACATTGGGATGCGACGGCCGCATACCAGCCGGTGTCCAGGTCATCCAGCGATGGGTCAGTGCGCCCGCCGGAATATCACCAATAGTCAGCTTGTCGCCGCAGACGTAATCGCGGTCGGCAAGGTGTTTGTCGAGGATGTCATACCAGGGCGTGGCTTTCTTCACCGCCGCTTCTACGGTCGAAATATCACGCTCTTCGGCCGACAGGCGGAAGAAGTAATCAAGATAGACCACGTTGAATCCGGCCATGTTCAGCGAGCTCCAGTCCATCCAGCGATCCGCATCGGCGCGGTCGCGCGGGTCGGACGGATACAGGCCGCCCATGTCGTGCTTGGCGGACAGATAACGAATAACCGCACCTGATTCCCACACGCACCAGCCGTCCTCTTCCTCGATCGTCGGCAGGCGACCATTGGGATTCTTGGCGCGATATTCAGGGTCGTCATTGCCGCCATACTTGCCGCCCCAATCGATGCGGTCGTATTCGATACCCAATTCGCCGATGCACCACATAGCCTTGATAACATTGGACCCGTCGTGCCGTCCCCATACCTTGATCATAGTCGAATTCCCTCCCGTTGATTGGCTTTGGTTACCGCTAATGTACCCCAAGCCGCGACCGGCGCAATCAGAGAAGGCGGCCGTCGAATTCGGATCGCCATTACCGAAGGCAAAATTCTTGCTCCATTTCAGCCGCGTGACATCACTATGACGGGAAAATTATTCCGGGGGTTCCCGGTCCTGCGGTTAGCGCCCTTGTAAGGAACGCCTGCGCGGCCTTAGAGTCCGCAAAACACTGCATAACGATTGGGAGGGCAACGTCATGGCGAGCGACAAGGTCATTATTTCATGTGCCGTAACGGGCGCGATTCACACACCGACCATGTCGGAGGGCCTGCCGATCACGCCCGACGAAATTGCCGAACAGAGCATTGCTGCCTGGGAAGCTGGTGCGGCGATTCTTCATCTGCATGCGCGTGACCCGGAAACCGGCGAGCCGACACCAGACCCCGACGTCTTCATGAAATTCCTGCCGCGCATCAAGCAGAATACAGACGCGGTGATCAACATCACCACCGGCGGCGGCCTCAAGATGTCGCTGGAAGAGCGCCTCGCCGCGCCGATGCGCGCGAAGCCGGAAATGTGCTCGCTAAACATGGGTTCGATGAATTTCAATATCTCGCCCGCCGCGGACAAGTTCACCAAATGGAAACATGACTGGGAAGAACCCTACCTGCGCGGTACGGACGACCACATTTTTCGCAATACTTTCCGGGATATCGAATACATCCTCAAGAATCTTGGCGAGGAACACGGCACCCGCTTCGAGCATGAATGCTACGACATCGGACACCTGTACAACGTCGCGCATTTCGTGGATCGCGGGCTGCTGAAGCCACCCTTCTTCATCCAGTCGATCTTCGGCATTCTGGGCGGCATCGGGGCGGATATCGACAATGTCCTGTTCATGAAGCGCACGGCTGACCGGCTGTTCGGCGATGATTACGTCTGGTCGGTGCTGGCAGCCGGGCGGCACCAGATGAGCTACGTCACCCAGGCCGCCATGCTGGGCGGCAGTGTGCGGGTCGGGCTGGAAGACAGCCTGTACCTGTCCAAGGGCAAGATGGCGCAGAACAACGCCGAACAGGTCGCCAAGATCCGACGCATCCTGGAGGAACTGTCGCTGGAAATCGCCACGCCCGATGAAGCGCGCGAGATGCTGCAACTCAAGGGCGGCGACGATGTCGGGTTTTGAGGCCCGGTAACGGGAACTGACGGGTCGTGTTAGGCGACAGCCTGGACGGCCCGGCAAATCCCTGGCGCAGCCGACTGACGATTATTACGGTCGCGCATGCCATCGGCACGGTCCACAGCGTCTCGGTCCTGTCGCTCGCGCCGGTTATCCGGCCGGAACTCGGCCTCAGTTTCAGCCAGTTCGGCCTGCTGATCAGCGCCTATAGCGCGGGCCAGATCACGGGCACCATTCCCGCCGGTATGCTGGTTGATCGCATCGGTGTCGGCTGGTCGCTTGTCGCGGCCCATATCCTTCTGGCGCTTGCCACCGCATCCCTGACCCAGGCAACAGGACTGACCGCGGCGCTCGCCGCCATGCTTTTCCTGGGTTGGGCCTATGCCATCGTCAATCCGGCAACGGCGCGTGGCGTGCTGGAATGGTTCCCCCTGCAAAGACGGGCCACAGCCATGGGCGTCAAGCAGGCTGGCGTCCCCGTGGGCGGTATTCTGGCCGCCGGGACGCTGTTCCTGACCGCCTGGTTCTCGTGGCAGATAATCCTGTGGATGATTGTCGGACTGACGATCCTGGGGGCGCTGTTCTGCCTGCCGCTGGTCGAACGGCCACAGGCCCGAACCGGCCCGGCGGAAAAACCCTTCGCCGGCATCCTGCGAGTCGCAAGTAATTGGAATTTCGGCGCGCTGGTCGGGTCCTGTGCGTTCATGAATGCCGGTCAGCATATTTTCTTCACCTACCTGACGCTGTTCATGCGCGAAGCACTGCAGTCCAGTCAGGGCATTGCCAGTATCGCCATGGGGCTGGCGCAATGCGGCAGCGCCGTCGGCCGCATCGGCTGGGGCGTGGTCAGCGACACCGTTTTCAGAGGCCGGCGCAAGAAACTGATCGCATTGCTGTGCATTGCCGCTGTCGCGATCTTCGGCATGATGGCCGCTGTCGATGCCTGGTGGGGTATTGGCGCGGGCCTGGCCGCGGCGATTCTACTGGGCCTTACAATCGCGTCCTGGGCGTCGCTGATCCAGACCCTTGCCGTCGAAACCGCCGGTCGCACGGATTCCGGTTCCGCCATCGGTTACCTGTCTCTTGGTTCAGCGACGGGGTCCATGCTTGGTCCGCCCCTGTTCGGGACCGTAATCGACGCCACCGGAAGCTTTGGTCAGGGATGGCTCGTCGCCGGCCTGGTTACAGGAATCGGCGTCACCATGTTCTGCACGCTATACCGTGAACGTTGATTAAAAAATCAAACTCTCTCCCAATGCTAGAGGGCATCTAACGTGGGTATGCATGACGGTACCAGATATGTAATCATCCGTTACATGAGCGTCACATCAAGTAGGCGCCGCGACGTTTGACTGGGAGGAATATCATGCGCGCAATATCCAGACGTACGACTCTGCTGACAACCGCTGCCATGGCGCTCGCCATCGCAGTTCCCTCGGCAATGGCACAGGATGACAAGTTCCCATCCAAGCCAATCGAGATTGTGACCCACGCAAAATACGGCGGTGGCACAGACACGACGGCCCGGATGATGATGATCCGTACCCGGCGCAATCTTGGTGTCGATATGGTCGTCAACAGCCAGCAGGGCGGCGGCGGCGCCAAGGCGATTTCATACGCCATGGGCAAACCGAAAGACGGCTACACCATTCTCGCCATGACACAGACACACCTTTACACGATCGCCCGTGGCAAGGCCGGTGTCGGCATTGACGATATCATCGGTATCGCCCGCGCCATGGACGACCCGACCTTCATCACCGTCAACGCCAAGAGCGATATCAAGACTCTGGAAGACCTGATCGCGCGCTCGAAGGAAAAGCCGCTGAACTGGGGCATCGCCGAAATCGGTAACACCGAACATGTCGGCCTGATCCAGTTCGCCAAACAGACAGGCATCAAGTACAAGGTCGTTCCCTTCGGCAGCGGCGCACAGATGGTTCAGGCGCTGATGTCCGGCGCGATTGACGCAACACTGCCCAATGTCAGCGAAGCATCGACGCAGGTTATCGACGGCACCTTCCGGGCGCTCACGGTAATGGCCAAGACACGGCTGGCTGATTTCCCGGACGTTCCGACAACCTTCGAAAAAGGCTTCGAGGTCGCAACATCGACCACACGCGGCTATTTCGTGCTCAAGGGTACACCGCAGGACCGGGTCGAAGCCCTGTCCAAGGCCATGGTCAAGGCGATGAAGCATTCGACCTTTGCCGAGTACCTGAAAAGCTCCGGCCTCGACCCTCAAGCAAGTGTCGCCGGTTGGCAGGAATGGAATGAAAACATCAAGGCCGAATACAAGGTCGCACGGGAAGCGCTCGTGGAACTGGGCCTCGCCAAGTAACGTTGAGTTAGCAATATGACTGAGCCTACCCAAGCGGATCAGGCACAGGCTGCGGCGGCGCGAAGTGATTTCGCGTCGCCGTCCCTTGTGAACCGAACCGACCTCATTCTGACACTGTGCATCTTCGCCTTTTGCGGCTTTGCCTGGTACTCGACGACTTTGTTCGAGGAACCCTCCGCCCTGTTCCAGGATAATATCCAACCGGAATTTTTCCCGCGGATCATGGTCTGGACGATCGGATTGCTGGCACTGATGTTGCCCTTTGAACATCGGGCAATCACCAAACGCGGCGAAGATATCGATTCGGAACGCAGGACCGGCATTCCCCCGATGGTCTATATTACCTTCGGTGTTCTGGTAACGCTGCTGCTGATCGCGCCCGTGCTCGGGACGTTGCTGACCATCGTCACGGCGGCATTCATCATCCCGCCGTTATGGGGCGAACGTCGTATCAAACTTGTCGTGTTTTTCGCCATCCTGTTTCCAGCGGCGGTAACGATACTGTTTTCAAAGGTGCTGCAGGTCTATTTCGAGCCCGGACTGCTTGGCGAAACCGTCGGCAACTGGGTTCAGTAAGCCCCCAATTTTCAGGAATTCGTCATGGACGATATGCTGCTCGGCCTTTCCCTTCTGGCTGATCCCTATACTCTCTTTCTAATTGTCCTCGGCGTTCTGATCGGCGTGACCATCGGCGCCCTGCCCGGCCTCAGTTCCTCCATGGCCGTGGCACTCCTGCTGCCGTTCACGATCTCGCTCGAACCGGTTCCCGCGATTGCCATGATGGCGTCGCTGTATTGCGCCGGGACATTCGGTGGATCGATCACAGCAATTCTGATTAACACACCCGGCGCGCCGCCGGCCGCGGCGACCGCGCTGGACGGCTATCCGATGGCGCAGCGCGGCGAAGCCGGCCGGGCACTCGGTCTGGCCGCTGTCAGTAGCGTAATCGGCGGTATTTTCAGCCTGATCGTCTTCCTGTTTACAGCCCCCCTTCTGGCCAAGGTCGCGCTGGAATTCCGGCCGCAGGAATATTTCGCACTGGCGATTTTCGGCCTTTCCATGCTCGCTTCCATTTCCGGAAAATCATCAATCCGCAACCTGATTGCAGGCGCCGTCGGGGTGTTGATCAGTACGGTCGGCGTTCATCTGACCACCGGTGTGGAAAGGTACACGTTCGGCATTCCCCACCTGACCGAAGGTATCGGTTTCCTGCCGGTCCTGATCGGGCTGTTTGCCATGGGCGAAATGCTGAACCAGAGCCAGGCGCTGGATGTCGTTTATGAACGGGTCAAGTCGGTCGCGATCAAGCTGCCATCCTGGGCCGATTACATGAAGGTCAAGGGCGCCGTCATCCGGTCCTGCTTCATCGGAACGTTCATTGGCATCCTGCCTGCAGAGGGCACCACCGTCGCCGCAATCATGGGCTACAACGAAGCCAAACGCTGGTCGAAGAATAAGGAAGAATTCGGCAAGGGCGCGCTGGAAGGTATCGCCGGCCCCGAAACCGCCAATAACGCGGCAACCGGCGGCGCCATGGTGCCAACGCTGGCGCTCGGCATTCCCGGCAGCGCCACCACGGCGATTATCCTGGCCGCGCTGATCATGCACGGCTTCCGGCCGGGCCCGAATCTGGTCCGCGAAACGCCGGAATTCGTTTATGCAATCTTCGGCGCGATGCTGATCGCAAACTTCGTGTTCCTGGTCGTCGGACTGGGCGGCGCGAAGCTGTTCTCCCGCGTCACGCTGATCCCGCGCACCATCTTATGGCCCGCCGTGTTCATTTTCTCGATGATCGGCTCTTACGCACATGGGCAGTCGGTCTTCGATGTCTGGGTCATGCTGGGTTCGGGTCTGGTCGGTTACCTGATGCTGCGTCACGGCTTCGGCCCCGCACCGCTTGTGATGGGGCTGATCCTGGGACAACTGGTCGAAGAAAACCTGTCCCAGGCGATGATCATTCTCGACAACAACCCGTTGCGGATGCTGGAAAGCCCGATTGTCGTCAGCTTCCTGATCCTGACTATCATCAGCCTGTTCTGGACACCGATTATCAGTTTACTGTCACGCGCAAAGAACTCTTAGACAGGCTGCGCCCTCGCTACCAGCGCGTATCGAATCGTTCGAACCGCGACGGGATACGCTGGATGTCCTGAATGACATCCGGCGTCAGTCCCGGGTCCGCATCCGGCGCGTGAATGGCGTCCATGGCATCGCTCAATCCGCCAAAGCGGGTCTCGATTGCCTTCGCAATCGTGTCATGGGTGCCCACGGCCGCGAACAGATGAACCACATCGTCCGAAATTTCCTGTGCAATCTGGTCCCATTGTTCCGCGCGGACCATTGCGTTCAATTTCTGCCCCAGATCATTCAACCCATGCATTTCAAAGACAGGCCAATAGGCGCGGGTTGACCCGTAAAAGGCGACGCGGAAGCGAACATATTCGAATATCTTCGACACCGTTTCCTCATCCGGCCCGGTCACGACGAAGCCACCGCCGGAAATTTCGAAATTCTCGCGCGACAGACCATTTTTCGCCCAGCCATCGGCGAGCTTGGGCAAAACCGCTTCCTCTACATACTTGCGGGTGCAGAACGGATGCAACTGAACGCCGTCGCAATGCGACCCGGCCAACCGCAGCATCGCCGGTCCGACAGCGGCGACAGTGATCGGCACCATGGGCAGGTTGGTCACCTCGGGCACGAAATGCGGCGTCATCAGATTGAAACGATAGTGCTCCCCGTTGTAATCGGGTTTTTCGCCTTTTTCCCAACAGCGCCATATCGCGCGCAGTACTTCGATATACTCCCGCATGCGCGGCGCGGGCGGCGTCCAGGGCACACTGAAGCGCCGTTCATTATGCCCCTTCACCTGTGTCCCCAGACCCAGCTTGAAACGCCCCCCGGATGCTAGGTGCAGATCATGCGACATCCCGGCAACCGCCATTGGCGTACGGGCAAAGGCAATGGCGATGCCCGTCATCAACTCAACCCGTTCCGTCGCCGTCGCCGCAACGGCAAGCGACAGGAAGGGATTGTTTGAATTTTCCATCATCCGGATCGAATCGAATCCTGATGCCTCCACATGCCGCGCCGCATCGGGCACCAGTTGCAGGTTATTCTTCGGCACGGTGGTGGCGACTCGCATGGGTTTCCCTTTCGGCGATGAAACGATCATTAAGCAGATGCGGCACATGTGACAGCGGCGCACCTGCGGGCTAACTTACCTGCAAATACCTTTATTGAGGAGAGGACACACCATGACGGCAATCCAGTTCGGTCTCATGCTGCGCGGCCAGTTCCCGCAGGAAGACGATATGACCCAGCGCTTCAACGAGTTGATGCTGCAGGGGAAGCTGGCCGATAGTCTGGGGTTTTCCTGTGTCACCAAGGGGTCGCACTACGCGGGATACCCGCTGCAGGATGTCCAGCAGATCCCGTTCCTGGCCGCATTGGCACGGGAAGCGCCAAATGTACGGCTCAATGCCGGTATCGTTCTGCTGTCGCTGCACAAGCCACTGGATATCGCCGAACAGTTGGCATCCATTGATGTCATTTCCGGCGGGCGGCTGATTTTCGGCATCGCGCTCGGGTATCGCGAGGTCGAGTTCAAAGCCTTCGGTACGACCCAGAAGGAACGGGTGCCCCGATTCGAGGAAAACCTGATCGCCATCAGGCGATTGTGGACGGAAAACAACGTCAATATGAAAGGTTCGCATTTCGAACTGGAAGACGCATCGGTATCGCTGAAACCCGTCCAGAAGCCCAACCCGCCGATCTGGGTCGGGGCCAATGCCGACCCCGCCATCCGGCGCGCGGCACGCATCGGCGACTGCTGGTACATGAACCCGCATAACCGGATCGACACGATCGCCCGCCAGGTCGATGTCTACAAGGCCGCGCTGGACGAATACAACAAGCCGATGCCGGAAGAATTCCCGATCCGGCGCGAGGTTTTCGTCGCCAAGACCAAGGAAGAGGCCCTGCGAATTTGCGGCGAATCGCTGGCGATCAAATACAAGGTCTATCACGAATGGGGACAGGACAAGGCGATGCCCGAGGGCGACGACGACCTGGGGCTGGAATTCGACGAACTGGCGCGTGATCGCTTCCTGATCGGGTCCCCCGATGAAGTCACTGAACAGGTGGTCGACCTGCACAAACGGACCGGCGCCAATCATATTATCGCCAGCATGCAATGGCCGGGAACGCCGCTGACCGCGACGACCGATTCGATGCAGATGCTGGCCGAAGAAGTCTTCCCGAAAGTCGCGCAGGCCTTATGATCCGACACAGGAAATACCGTTCGGGAGGGAACTGACATGGCCAGGAAGATGCAATACGGAATCGGCATGCGGACCCAGTACGCCGCCGGTTTCGATATGCAAAAAGGCTTCGCCGAACATGTCGAACAGGCGCGATTGGCGGAAAAATTCGGGTTCGATTCGCTGATGAAGAATTCGCATTTTGCAGGCTATCCGCTGCAGGAATTCCAGCAATTACCGTTCCTGTCCCGCATCATGACGGAAGCTCCCAGCCTGCGCCTATTGACCGGTATCGTATTGCTTTCCCTGCAGAAACCGCTGGACCTTGCCGAACAGCTTGCCTCTATCGACGTTATGTCCGGCGGGCGGCTCATATTCGGTTGCGGGCTAGGCTATCGCGAGGTGGAGTTCCGGGGCTTCGGCACGACGCAGAAAGAACGGGTCCCGCGCTTTATCGAAAACCTCGAAGCGGTCAAACGCCTGTGGACCGAAGACCATGTGTCCATGAAAGGTTCGCATTTCGAGTTGATGGATGCGACCCTGTCGATGAAACCACTGCAAAAGCCAACCCCACCGATCTGGATGGGTGCTAATGCCGATGTCGCCATCGAGCGGGCGGCCGAACTGGCCGATGTCTGGTTCATGAACCCGCATCAGCGAATGGAGACAATCGAACGGCAGGTCGAGGTCTACAAGCGGGCGCTCGACAGGTTCAACAAGCCCTTCCCCGACGAGATCCCCATCGCCCGGGAAATTTTCGTCGCCAATTCGCGCGAAGAGGCAATTAACACCGCCAAACCGTTCCTGGAAGAGAAATACAAGATTTATCACCAGTGGGGTCAGGACAAGGTGATGCCCAAGGGCGACGATAACCTGGCCCTCGACTACGACGAACTGCTGGAAGATCGTTTCCTGCTCGGTTCGCCGGAAGAAATCGCCGAGCAGATTATTGCCCAGAACCGGCAATGCGGGATCAATCACCTGGTACTGCAGTTCCACTGGGTTGGCATTCCCCAGGAACTGGTGCTGGAATCCATGACACGCTTTGCCGAGGAAGTCCGACCGCTGGTCGAACAGGGGCTGTAAAGACAACAACAAGCGAGGTAATTGATGCAATTGGCAACATTATGGAGATCGGCCGCGCTGACGCTCGCCGTGCTCTCGCTTCCCTTCGCGACGCTACAGGCAAAAGATCTACATTCGGGCGAGAATTTCCATGTGCCGCTGCCCGAAGGGTACAAGCAGGTCTACGGGCGGGACAGCGCGCGCCATTCCATCGGTCATTTCATTCCGCAAGCGCAGACCGAAGACGGCTGGACCGACAAGATCATCGTCCAGACCTTCCGCGGCTTCCAGATGGATGCCCCGACCTATATGGCCCAGACCAAGAACCGGCCGGCCGACAAGGGTTGCGTTGAATTCCATACCCAGGACACCGTAACCGATACCCATAACGGCTATCCATCCGCCCGGATCACGATGACTTGCACGCTCAACACCGACAGCGGCAAGGGATCCGTGGCCATGCTGCGGGTCTATTCAACCGGCGAAAACTTCCACTATGTCCAGCTTGTCTGGCGCGGTCCGTCCTTCGAAATGCCGAATATTCCCGTGTCGGCGGAAAAGTTCGCTGAATGGACAGCATTTCTTGGTGCCGTCAGGCTTTGCGACACCAACGCAGCAGAACATCCCTGCCCGCAATAGGCTCCAGGCCTACTCCGCCGCGCCGGCGAGTCCCGGCCGGTAGAGCACGGGTTTCACATCCCGTTCGTATCGGCGCGCCGGTGTATTGACCACCTCATCCAGCACCGGTGCGCCAAAAGAGGCGCGGGTCTGTTCTTCCGGCGGCGCGCCATAAAAGGTCGTACGCTGGACCGGGATGCGGCCCACCGCGCGGATCATCGCTTCCATCTGCTCCGGTGGCATTTCCTGGCCATGCGAGGCCCCGGCGGCGCGGGTGATGGTTTCGTTCATCAAGGTACCACCCAGATCATTGACCCCCGCATTCAGGCAGGCCTTAACCCCTTCAGGACCCATTTTCACCCATGAGGCCTGGATATTGGTGATGTGCGGATGCAGGGCGAGACGCGCCACGGCATGCACCAGCACGGCTTCACGGAAGGTCGGCCCCCGCCGCGCACGGCCTTTCAGATAGATCGGCGCTTCCTCGGCAACGAAGGGCAGCGGCACGAATTCCGTAAAGCCACCGGTCTTCTTTTGCAGGTTGCGCAGCCGCAGCAGATGGCGTGCCCAGTGCCGGTAGCGATCAACATGCCCGTACATGATGGTCGATGTCGTACGCAGCCCGGCGCCATGCGCGGCTTCCATGACCTCCAGCCATTGCGCCGTATTGACCTTGTCCGGGCACAGGATCGCGCGGACCTCGTCATCCAGCACTTCGGCCGCTGTTCCGGGCAGCGAGCCCAGCCCGGCGTCATGCAACTGTTCCAGATATGCGCCAATTTCAATGCCCAGCGTCTTTGCACCCTGCCAGACTTCCAGCGGCGAATAGGCATGTACATGCATGCCGGGCACCGCCGCTTTAACCGCCCGGCAGATATCCAGATAGGTATCGCCGGTATATTCGGGGTGAATACCGCCCTGCATGCAGACTTCGGTCGCGCCGCGATCCCATGCTTCCGCCACCCGGCGTGTGATCTCGTCCATATCGAGGTCATAGGGCTGTCCCCGCAGGTTCTCGCTCATCTTGCCTTTCGAGAAGGCGCAGAACTGGCAGCGGAAATAACAGACATTGGTGTAGTTGATGTTCCGGGTAACGACATAACTGACCGTGTCGCCATTCATTGCCCGGCGCAATTCATCGGCGGCTTCGCAAATGGCCTTGATCTCGCCACCGCGCGCCCGGAACAGCCGCGTCACATCGGCTTCGGACAGGTCCGTGCCGTCCTTTGCCCGGGCAAGGATATTGGCGACATCCGCGCTTACCGGCGCCAGCGATCCCGCCCAAAGCGGCGGCGGGTCGGAAGGTGCCCCCGTCATCCAGTCATCGGTACGCGGCAGCCCGTCGCCATCGACGAGGCGCAATACCGGCGTGCGGAACGCCTTGTCCAGCCACATGTCGCCATCCAGCGCGTATTCGGGATAGATCGCCAGCCGTTCGATCAGCGTGCGACCGGATTCAGCCGTCCGGCGCGCCAGTTCATCAAGATGCGGCCAGGGGGCTTCCGGATTGACATGATCCGGCGTCACCGGTGACACACCGCCCCAGTCGTTCAACCCGGCATCGATCAGCCGATCGAGCATTCCCGGGCTCAGATTCGGCGGTGCCTGGATCGTTACGTCCGGTGCGAACAGCAACCGCGCAACGGCGATGGTCCAGAGCAGTTCCTCGGTCGACGGCTCCGGCGCGTCCGCCATCTTCGTATCCGCTTTCGCACGGAAATTCTGAACGATGATTTCCTGGATATGGCCGAATTCTTCATGCAGGTCGCGCAGCGCCAGCAGCGCCTCTACCCGTTCGCGCCGCGTTTCGCCAATTCCGATCAGGATGCCGCTGGTAAACGGCACGGCCAGTTCACCGGCGACACGGATGGTTTCGAGCCGGACCGACGGTTCCTTGTCCGGCGAACCGTGATGCGCCTTGCCCTTTTCCAGCAATCGCGGCGAGGATGATTCCAGCATCAGCCCCTGACTGACGGACACCCGGCGCAGCATCGCCATGTCTTCCGCACCCATGACCCCGGCATTCACATGCGGCAGAATACCTGTTTCCCGGTACACGAGGTCGCAGACTTCCGCCAGATACGACAGGGTGGTGTCATGCCCCAGTGCCGCCAGTTCATCACGGGCAACGCGGTAGCGCAGTTCGGGCTTGTCGCCCAGGGTGAACAACGCTTCCTTGCAGCCGGCTTCAGCCCCGGCGCGGGCAACGGCGAGGATTTCCGCGTGATTCATATAGGCCCGCTGCCCCTTGCGTGGCGGGTGGGCAAATGTGCAGTAATGGCAGACGTCGCGGCACAACTGCGTCAGCGGGATGAATACCTTGCGGGAATAACTTACGGTACCCGGATACGCAGAATCACGAATGGCGGATGCTTGTGCCATCAGGGAATCAAGGTCGCTGCTCTCCGCAAAGGACAATGCGGTTTCGCGGTCAATCATGCGGCGGTTTCCCCGTTTGGCAGCCGATCGGCAATGCCCCGATCCCGCAGCCAGCGCTGTGCGCGGCTATCCCCGGGCGCAGCGGCCAATTCCGCCAGGTCGTCCGGTCGATCAATATCCAGCCCCAAACCAGGAAGCGGTAAAATAACAGGTATTACACCTTTGTCTGCGGCTTCTTTAAGATGTGGCTTGAAGCTGTCATTGCCAAAGCGGAACGGGATCAGGTCCGGTGGCGAACAGGCAATACAGTTCGAACCGCGCTCGTCCTGCGCGGGAACGATCGTCATTGCCGGCGTATCACCATGCGCCGCCAGAACCTGCGCAATTTCATCCGCCGGCACCAAGGGGACATCCCCCGGCACGGCAACCATGCCCTTGGCGCCCTGTGCCTTGAGCCATGATGCGGCAGCCTCGACCGCGGCAGTCTGTCCCCGGTTTTCCGTTTCTTCCAGCACCTGTGCGCCGTATTGCGACGCCAACGCCATCGCGTGCGGGTCGCGCGTCACGACAAGCACGCCTTCGAGCCCTGAAACAGAGGTCAGCGTCGCCAACACGTCTTCGAACATGGCCGCAAACAGGCCCGGCCGCTCCTCGGCGGTCAAGACAGCACCGAGCCGTTGCTTGGCTTCGGCAAAATTCTTGGCTGGTATAACGGCCCACATATCCGCTTACGGGCTCCCCTGACTACGATAACCGTGCAGAAAACGCGATCACGTCGCGCGCCAACGATACACGATCCTGTAAAGATTTCATCACCGTATTCGTGACCAGAACCTCACAGCCCAGTTCCCGCACGGCGTCTTCCGCATCGGAATCTGCCCGGTCCAGCACGAACCCGTCAACCACCCCCTGATAATGTTCGGCTACCGCGAGCGCCGTCGACGGCAAACCCAGTTCAGACAGCATTTTCGCCGTCGGCCCCTTGATCGCCTGACCGCCGACAATCGGCGACACGGCAATGACCGGCGCCGCACTGCGAACCAGCATGTCCCGAACGCCGGGAAGGGTCAGAATCGGGTCAATACTGATGAAGGGGTTGGACGGACAGATAACAACCATACCCGGCCCCTCGCCCGCCAATGCGTTGGTCAATGCCGAACCTGGCGTGGCAATCTCCGCCCCCTCGAAGCGGAAACCGGTAACCGTGGGACGGCATTGTTCACGCACGAAATAATGCTGGAAGGCGAGCGGACCATCGGGCGTTTCCACAATGGTCCGTACCGGGTCGTCGCTCATCGGTGCAATGCGCGCCGCAATGCCCAGACGCTTCGCAACCTCGGCCGTAATCGCACTGAGCGACTGGCCATCGCCCAGCCGTCGCGTCCGTTCCACATGCAACGCCAGATCGCGATCACCCAGCCGGAACCAGTGTTCGCCGCCCAGGCTTTCCAACGTTTCCATGAAAGACCAGGTTTCATCGCCCCGCCCCCAGCCCAGAGTCGGATTGGCCAACCCGGACAACGTATAAGTGACCGTATCGATATCCGGGCATATTCGCAGGCCCAGATGATCGAAATCATCGCCGGTATTCGCCACGATCAACAGGTCTTCCGGCGGCATCGCATGCAACAGGCCGAGTGCGAGCTTCGCCCCGCCAACCCCGCCGGACAGTGCCAGACAACGCGGTGTGCTCACCGGAACAGATCCTCCGACACGTCGCGGATCAATCCCTTCGCCGGTATTTCCCGCCCCGAAAGGTCGACGCCACGGATCACAACCGCCGGCGCCGCTTCCGCCGCCTGCCCCTGCAGGATCGAGGCGGCCGCCGCCAGTTCATCCGCCACACCGACGATCGAGGATTGCAGCGGCCGGCCGAACATGTCGTCCTGTCCGCGCAGGTCCCGCAGCGAGGGTACGCCGGATGCACCGATGGCAATGCCCACCGTGCCGCTGCGCCAGGCACGGCCGACGCTGTCATTCATGATCACGGCAACATCCACGCCTTTTCGGGCACGAATTTCACCACGCAAATGCGCACAGTCATGATCCGGGTCGACCGGCAGCAACAACACCTGCTCGCTGTCATCATCCGCCCGTTCCACATTGGATGCATCGATCCCCGCGTTGGCCATGACCATACCGAGCCGGTGGACGACGATGATCACCCCGGGTCGCTTGCGCAGGACTTCGCGGGATTCGCCCAGGATCAGTTCGACGACGCGGGGGTCCTTTTCCGTTTCAACCGCCAGTGCCTCCGCTTCCGGGGACGGTGTGACGGTGTTCAGCGCGGCATAGCGGTCCTGCGCCTTGGAGAAGACTTTCTGTGCCACAACAAGCACGTCACCGTCGCGCAGGTCATCCCCGGCAGCCTCCAGCAGGATCGTTGCCAGGTCGTCGCCGGGCCGGACCAGCGGAATCCCTTCCAGAACCCATGATGTCAGTGAATTGGCGGTCACTCGGTCTCGCCCGGCGTCCCGGTAATGCGGATACCGGCCCCGCCGATCTTGTAGTTGCGGTTGATGTGGATGAGCATCGATGTCAGCGCCTCACCGACGACGGAATTGTCGATGGGCCCGCCATGCCAGCCCTTCATCCCCGCCGCGTCGACCAGTTTAAGCACTTCCTCGCGTGCCGCCTTCTTGTCGCCGAAGACCAGCACATCGCTGTCGATTTCATGCTCCAGGTCCTGCAGATGCGCCGCCGCGATGTTGTGGAAGGCCGACGTCACCTGCACGTTTTCACCCAGCAGAACCTGCGAGGTCTTGCCGGCGGAACCCTCGGGCGGCAGATGCACCCGCGACACGCGCGGCGGCACCAGCGGCACCGTGACATCGACGAATATCTTCCCCTGCACGGCGTCCTTTACCGCTTCAATGGTCGGGCCGTGATTGTCCCAAGGCACCGTCATGACGACGATATCACCCCGAGCAGCGGCTTCGGCATTGTCATATCCTGATACCGTTGACCCTGGCACCCGTTCCACCAGCGCCTTTGCTGAATCCGCCGCGCGGTCGGCGGCACGGGACCCGATGATGACCGGATACCCGGCGATTGCCCAGCGCAGCGCCAGGCCCGCGCCCAATGCGCCGGTACCGCCCAGAATGGAAATGAAAGGCTTGCTGTCAGCCATCGACGTGTCTCCTGAATTGCGTTGGTTTTACCGGTTGACGGGGATGCTAATACCTAGCGAAAGGCGGCGATACCGGTAATCTCGCGTCCCTGTATCAATGTCAAGATTTCGTCGGTTGCATCGGGCACCGCCAGCATCCGGCAATCGCGCCAAAGCTGCTCCAAGCCCGCCTCATCCGTGATTCCAATCCCACCATGCACGCCGATAGCCTTTGAAATCGCCTCAAGGCACGCCGTCGTAGCATGACGCTTGGCCATGGCGGCGGCGGCATTCACCCGCTCGCCACGGTCGATCATGTCCAGCGCGCGATAGCACAGCAACCGGCTGGTTTCGATGGCGGTTTCGATATCGGCCAGCTTCTGCTGGATCAACTGGTGCCCGGCAATGGGCTTGCCGAACTGTTCGCGGATGCCGGCGTAATCGACGGCCTTTTCAAACGCCCGCTCCGCCAACCGCGCCGCCGCCAGCCCGACCAACGGCCTGTTGCCGTTCCAGGTGATGGTCAACATCCGCGCCGCATCCCCGCCCGATGACAGGATATTCGCCGCCGGCACGCGGCAATCCTCGAACACCGCCTCGCTCAGATGCCCCTGACGAAGGCCGGTAACCGGAATTTCCCGCACCGTAAATGGCGATTCGGATCGCTGGATAACGATACGTTTCAGCGTGTTGCGCCCTTTCTCGTCGGTACCATCGATACAGGTAACGGCCAGACAATCCGCAACAGAGCCATTGGAAATCCAGACCTTGGCACCGTTGACGATGGCGGTATCGCCTTCGACACGCATCCGGGTTGTCAATCCGCGCGGGTCGGACCCGGCACCGGGCTCCGATGTCGCGGTGCCGCCAATCCATTCGCCCGCGAACATCTTCGGCAGGATACGCTGGCGCTGTTCCGGTGTCGCTTCCGCATGGATACGCGAGATCGTCACCTCATGCGCCATGATCGATACCGCCAGCCAGGCGGGAAGCTGTTCGTAGATCAGCCCGTAATCCAGCATTTTCATGCCCGTGCCGCCATCGGCTTCGGAAAGACGCGGCGCGGTAATCCCCTGCGCCGCCAGCAGCCGGTAGATCTCCCCCAGTGGTTCACGCGGCAGCGACCGGTCCGACGGGTGCGCCGCCAGTATCGGATTGATATCCCGCTCAACCATGCGCCTTGTGGTTTCCTGGATCATTGACTGTTCTTCGCTCAGGCTGAAATCCATGACTTTTAATGTGCTCCTTCGAAAAATCGCGAAAACCGGTACCTCACAACACGCCGATGATCGATATAGGAATATTTACTTGCATTAAATTCCTATTATAGTATAATAATGCAATCATACGGCGCAATCTGCGCCTCATTCAAGGCCGTCCCCATCCGGGGGCGGCCTTTTTTCGTTTTCCTAGCATGACGGGAACCATCCAAATGCTCAAACCCCTACGACTCAAACAATCCGTCGGAAACGCCCTTTCAGCAGACCCCGACGATATCCGAACGATCCGCCACAGCCTCGCATCGCTTGGTGTCCTTTCAGAAAACGAGGGACGCCAGTCGGCTGACTTCATGACCCGTCCCCTTGATAACGCAATCCGGGACTTTCAGAACCAGAATGGATTGATAAAGGACGGGCGTATTGATCCCGATGGCCCAACATTGCGTCGCCTCAACGAAGTGCTGTCTGAGGTCACAAGCGCGTCCCGACAATCGGGCACTGACGATCACGGCACAGATGCCCCTGCCCGCCCTTACGGCGGATGGTCGGAAATATCCGAATTTCCGCGCATATCCGCAAATGCTTCCGCATCCAACAGTCGCCTTGTCGCGGCATTGCAGCGGCACGGCGATTTTGGCGATTTCCCGGATATGCTCGCAAAGACAATCCTCAGCGGCGGCGAAAAGGAACGACACGAAGCCGCCGACCTGCTGATGCAGGCGCAATCGCGCGATCCGGAAACCGCCCGGCGGCTCGACACCGCGGTTCGAAACTCGCTTGAAAAACAAAATCCAGGACGCAACGGCTCTGCAGAGGAAACCCAGGTCGCCGTCGCACCTGCAATTTTTGGCGGCTACGCCCTAACAGAACTACTGCTTGGCGGCGCAGCCGCCTTTATGGCCGGCGACATGCTGCGCAAATCCCTCAACGACAACAATGAGGGTCAGGCCAGCGAAAGGACCACGATCCTGCCACCACAACCCAACATGATCACGGACCCGCCGCCTCATCCCGATCCCGATGATCCGATAAACCAGACCAAAACCCCACCGCATGCGGAAATGCCGGTCACATTTCCCGGTTTCGATCACCCCATACCCGAAACGGATCAACCGCAAATCTATATCTTTCCGGGACCATCAGCGAATCCGGCCAGCCGCCCATATTACGAGAGCAAAGGTATCCCACCAACGAAGAAACAACTGGATACCATTCGTGACAACTTTCTCGACAGCAATCCCGACGAAATACATCGCGCGGGAGGCAGAAACAGGGAATTCGGATACGAGATGCCAGAAGAATGGATCCCCGGTCCCGGAAAGGCAATGAAAGACAAAGCTGGAAAAGATGGCGATGGCAGGCCCGGCGGCCGGTTTTCCGACTTGACATTCGAAAATATTCGGACCGGTCGGATCACTCATATTCAGACAGTGGATGTCGACAAGAATGGTTATCCTACTCAACGGGAGTACGATGCCGCGTTGGCGATCCATAAAAGGGACCGCGCCAGTGTCATAATGGTATTGAAAAACTGGCAGGTTGAAAAATTGCGCAGGAAAAAGCGTAAACCATTGAAAAAGTAGCCGCCTGTTTGTGTTCCTATACGAATTAGATGTCAGGGAACCAGTAAGCCGCTGATGCGGAACAAACCTCTTTATGTTCCCAATATGTTCCGATATAATTCCACTTATGTGCGAGATCAGATTCACACACCGTTGGCGTTTCGTATATCTGACAAAAGTCGACGAAGCGGCTTTTTCACGGGCGCTGCGGGAACGGTTTCCGGATATCCTGTTTCTGGACGACGAACCGCAGCCGCGCCCCGGTGTTCGACTGCTCGATTCCCTGGATCAAGGCAGTGCGACAATGGTTTACGGGTATTTGCCTTTGCTGGGATGGACGCCTGAAGGTGAAGCCGAACGGACCTATAATCGCCCTGACGCGCCGCGCATGCGGCCCAGTTTTCGCATTTGGCGCTGCAAATGGGACTGGGATGGAGGCGGCCCAGCCAATTGGGCATGGGACCCGCCGACCCTGACAGAAGGCAAAATTATTGCCACGTACAGGCGTGATGATCCGGAAAGCAATGAGTTTGGCCGTATCGTCATGCAGATTCTGACCAAAATTACAGTCAATAATTTCAGGATCGAATTGCCCCATACGGGCCATGTCTACAATGAGAACAGGCGCATGCGGAGCACGCGTGCGGGACACGATGCCCTGCGATGGTGCAGCGAGGCACCGGCCAGGATGCTTGGCGGCTGTTACCGCCCGCACGCGGATTGGCGATTTCCAGTGAAAAACCCCTATTATCAGGGCTTAGGCATTTTCGGTCGCCCCGAGGAATAGCGGTAACGGTTTCAACAGCGCTCGATTTGCCTCGCCGCTTGAATGCGCTACAGTTTCCAAACCATATCAGGGAGGATGAGGTGATGGTTGACGTTCAGGCGCATCAGGATACGCGCGGTTCCGGTATCCCCTACCCGTTCGATATCCGGCCGCTGACCGAAACCGGCGGCGCGGAGGTTTTCGGGCTGGACCTGTCCGGCCCCATTGACGATGCGATGCGCGACGCGATCCTGCGGGCGTTTCTGGAATTCCATATCTTGGTCTTTCGCGACCAGTCGCTGACCAAGGACCAACAGGCCGCGTTCAGCCGGCATTTCGGGGAACTGGAGCATCATGTCGGCCGGCTGCCGGATGGTTCGCCCTACCCCATCGTGCATACCGTCACCAATCTGGACGAAAACGGCAAACCGACGCCGGGTGCGGTCGCGCTGGGCAATTACTTCTGGCACACCGACAAGTCGTATCACGATATTCCGTCGCTGATGACGATGCTGCATGCAGTCGAATTGCCGACTAAGGGCGGCGACACGCAGTTCACGAATACAAGACTGGCCTATGAGGCGCTGTCGCCGCAGATGAAGGCCCGGATCGCCGGGCTGAAGGCGGAGCACAGTTGGGAAGCCAGTCGCCGCAACAGCGGCGCGCCGCCCGCGACGGAAGAACAGAAACGCGAGCGCCCGCCCGTCGCGCATCCCATTACCCGCACGCATCCCGATACCGGCGAAAAGACGATCTATCTGGGCAATCACGTCTCTCACGTGATCGGCCTGCCGGAAGACGAGAGCAAGGCATTGATCGCCGAACTGATGGCGCATATCGAACAACCGCAATTCATCTATACGCATCAGTGGCGCGATGGCGATTATGTCATGTGGGACAATCGTTGCCTGCTGCACCGTGCCGCCCGGAATTATGAAATCGCCAGCGAGCGCCGTTTGCTGCACCGGACGGTCATTATCGGCACGAAACCGTATTAGGGGTCAGCCCTTCCGGAAGGCGGGGCCATCGAAATTTTCCCGCACGGCGATCTCGTCAACCGGCCGGCGGCGAAGCCTGGTGAGCTGCTTGACCGGCTTGCCCAGCGGGACCACGGCACAGATCGCAAAATCGTCCGGAATATTCAGGATTTCCTTGATCTCCGGCTCTGCCGCAATGGCCAGCGTCGTGATCGTGCCGCCGAACCCGGCCTGCCGCGCCGCCAGCAATACATTCCAGACAAACGGGTAGACCGACGCGCCACTGACGATACCGACCCGGTCGAGATACTGATCCATTGAGGCGACGACCTTCAGATCGACCGTAAAGACCAGCATCGCCGAAGCCGTGCGCAATGCCTGTGTCATCCCCGGGGACGCCTTTGTTTCCGCGATCTGCGCCGAGGTCAGCTTGGTCGGCACGGCACTGTTAAAGGGGGCCTCCCCGATCCTGGTCTGGGCCAGGTATCGCTTCACCATCGGCAAGGACAGGTCGGCAATCTGGTTGCGGGTTTCCTCGTCCCGGATGACAACGACTTTTACGCCCTGCCTGTTGCCGCCACTGGGCGCAAACCGGGCATTGTCCAGAATTTCGTACAGGACGGAATCCGGTAATGGCTCATCGGTATATTCGCGCGCAGCAAATGTCGTGCGCATGGCCTCGAACAGTTCCATGTCGTGTCTCCCTCTGGTGGCCATCGGTCTGGTCAGACTGAACCACCGCCCGTTACGCCGCGCAAGCATCCCGTGCCCTGCCCTTGCCGCTGCCCGTGCGATCAGCGACATTTCATCCAATACAAAATTCACGACAGGGAGGCCCGCGGGCAGACGCGCATGACCGGACAGCTTGAAGGAAAAACCGTAATCGTGACGGGCGCCGCGCGCGGGCTCGGCAAGGAATATGCCCTCCGTATGGCGCAGGAAGGCGCCGCTGTCGTCGTCGGGGACATCCGCGACTGCACCGAAACGGTGGATGCCGTCACGGCGGCAGGGGGGCGTGCGGTTGGGGTCACCCTGGACGTCACCGATATGGACAGTTGCCGCGCCATGGCCGACGCCGCAATTTCGTCTTTCGGCGGGATCGACGTGCTGGTCAACAATGCCGCGCTGTATGGCGGGCTGAAGGGCGGACGCTTCGATGCCATCGACCCCGATGAATGGAACCAGGTGCTGAACGTCAATGTCACGGGGGTGTGGAACTGCAGCAAGGCCGTGATCTGGGCGATGCGCAGCGCCAAACAGGGCAGCATCATCAATATAAGCTCGCTGGCGGCGATGTACGGCCTGCCCTTTTCCCTGCATTACGCGATGTCAAAGGCGGCGGTCATCGGCATTACCCGCAGCCTCGCCCGGGAACTCGGCCGCGACTGGATCCGGGTCAATTCAATCGCGCCCAGTGCGGTCATGACCGAGGGCACGGATGAATTTTTCGGCGACAAGCTGGACCGGGCCAAGGAAGTCATCGCCGATAACCAGAGCCTGAAACGCAACCTGGAAGTGGGCGATCTGGCGGGCACCGTCATCTATCTTGCCAGCGATGCCAGCAAGTTCGTCACCGGCCAGACCCTCATGGTCGATGGCGGGTCGGTGTTCCTGTGAGCCAGCTGCCGCTCACCGGTGTCAGGGTCGTCGACCTGACACGTATCCTGGCCGGACCATTCTGTTCCGCCCTGCTGGCCGATATGGGCGCGGATATCATCAAGGTGGAACCGCCCGAAGGTGATCCGATCCGCGGCCACGGCCATTTCGTAAATGGTCTCAGCACCTATTTCGCGCAGTTCAACCGCAACAAGCGTTCCATCGTGCTCGACCTTTACAGCGACGCCGGCAAGGCAGCGCTGGCCGACCTGATCCGTGGCGCCGATGTGCTGATGGAGAACTATCGGCCCGGCGTGCTGGACCGGATGGGTTTCGATCAGGCCCGGCTGGACGACCTCAACCCGGACCTGATCCTGGGCAGCATCAATGGCTATGGCAGTGACGGCCCCTATGTCGACCGGCCCGCCTTCGACTTCATCGCCCAGGCGATGAGCGGTTTCATGAGCACCAATGGCGGCGCCGATACGCCGCCGCTGCGGTCCGGCTCCCCGGTCGGCGACCTGATTGCCGGGTTGTACGCCGCCTTCGGGATCACCTGTGCAGTGGCGGGAAAGAGCAAGGGCAATAGCGGCGGCCAGCGGGTCGAGGCAACATTGATGGGCGGGTTGAGCAGCATGCTCGCCTTCCTCAGCGCCGAATATTTCGCGACAGGAAAGGTCCCGGCGCGAACCGGCAATGATCATCCGGTTGTCTGCCCCTACGGCCTGTTTCGCGCGGTTGATGGCGATGTCGCGATTGCGCCTGCCGGCGACGTCTTCGTCCATCGGCTGTTCCGTATCCTGGACATGTCGCATGTCCTGGAAGACCCCGAATTTGCGGATAATACCGCCCGCATGGAGAACCGCGCGCGCATGAACGCGATGGTCGATGAAAAAATCGGTGCCGGAACGGTCGATCACTGGATTGATGTGCTGAACGCCGCCGGCGTGCCCTGCGGCCGGGTTCAGGATATCGAACAGGTCATCAACGACCCGCAGTTGCGATCCCAGAACATGATCCTGTCGGTCGACCACCCCGGACATGGCGAGATCGGCATGATGGGGTTTCCGGTAAAGCTGAGCGAAACCCCCTGCACGATCCGGCTACCGGCGCCTGAACTGGGGGCGGATACCGAGGCGATCCTTCGGGAACTGGGCTATGACGATGAAAAGATCGATATTCTGCGCAACATTGGCGCGAAGTAAGCGGATCAAACCTCTACTTAATTAAATATTAAGCGTTGGAGCCGCATTAGTCTGTTAACCAAAACACGATTTCACGAAAGTCAGAGTCGCGAACCGGATATGAATGCTCATAATCCCCTTGAAGTGATTGCGACTCCCGACCACGGCACCGATCAATCGGAGGACCGCCGTGATGACCTGGACAAGGTCCTGATTGTCGAAGACTCCAAGTTTTTTCGCAAACTTCTTCAGCACGCGGTTGAACATCGGACCGGCCTCGCCCCTGTCGTCGCCTCTTCCCTGGCCGAGGCCCGGCAATTGCTGGAAGGGAACGAAGACAAATACCTGCTTTCCCTTCTGGACCTGAACCTTCCGGATTCATCGCGCTGTGAAATCGTCGACTATGTTTCCGCAAAGAACATCCCGGCTATCGTCTTTACCGGAGAGTTCGATGAAGCGCTCCGCGAAGACGTTCTGGCCAAGAACGTCATCGACTATGTGGTCAAGGCGAACCGCTCCAGCCTGGACCAGGTCGTATCGCAAATTTCACGATTCCGAAAAAACCGCGATGTTACCGTCCTTGTCGTGGCAGGTTCGCAAACAGAGAACGAATACGTCACCGGACTGCTGGCCTTGCACGGCTTCAACGTTCTGTCCGCCTATGACGGTGAAGACGCGTTGGAACAGGTTGCGGCCAATCCCGGGATCGCCCTGGTGATCACGGATTACCGATTGCCTAAGCTTGACGGTTTGAAGCTGATTTCCAGACTGCGCGATACCTATTCCAAAAATGAGCTCGCGATAATCGGGCTTTCAGGCGACGGTGACAGTATCCTGTCGGCAAGGTTCCTGAAAATCGGCGCCAATGACTACCTGCATAAACCCTTCCAGCCGGAAGAATTCTACTGCCGGGTCAACCAGAACATTGAAATTCTGGAGACAATCCGGAACCTGAAGCATTCGGCCACACGTGATTTCCTGACCGGCCTCTATAACCGTCGCCTTCTGATGGAATCAGGCGCCCGAATGCTGGCCGCCTCCAAACGGCAGGGGGAAGCAATTTGCGTCGCCTTGCTCGATATCGATTTTTTTAAAAGCATCAACGATACCTATGGCCATGATGCCGGCGACATGATGCTGAAAAGCGTCGCCCGAACCATCTCGAAGCGATTCCGCAGCGCGGATATTGTCGCCCGCTATGGTGGCGAGGAATTTTGCGTCGTCATGAATGTGGAAAAAATCAGCGTTGCGCAGGGCATTTTCAACGAATTGCGTGACGAAATCCGGGAGGCGTCGGTCAATTTCGATGGCGATACCCTTTCCGTAACGGTCAGCATCGGCATCACGATCGGGCTGGCCGACAATCTTGAAGACCTGCTTTCGGAAGCCGACACAAACCTTTATGCCGCCAAGGAATCCGGCCGCGACCGGGCCGTGACCACACTATTCGGTAGCTAGTTGCCCCGCGTCCCGGGAATCGTCAGCGCAGATTAGTCCAATTGGTCCGGGAAGTTCTCTAATCGTCCCGTGCTTCCATCGCTTTTGACAATGCGAGCAGCGCCCGTGCCTGCTTCAGATGCGGCATGTCGATCATCATCCCATCGATGCCGACGGTTCCCGCCCCCGGGTTCTGTTCGAACACATCGACAATCCGTTGCGCATGGACGATTTCATCGGCGCTTGGCGTAAAAGCCCGGTTGATCGGTTCGGACTGGGCCGGATGGATCGCCACCTTGCCAAAAAACCCGGAACGACGCGCCTGACGGGCTTCTTCTTCCAGCCCCTCGATATTACGGAAATCGGTAAAGACCGTGTCGACCGGCATGACCTCCGCTGCCCGGCAGGCCGCCAGGCACAAAGTCCGGGCCAACAGGTATGGACCGTCATAACTGCCATCGGGCAGCCGATTGTTGCTGGCGCCAAGCGCCGCCGCGAGGTCTTCCGCACCCCAGGTCATGCCGTACAACCGATCAGTCGCACCGATGAAACTGTTGAGCGTGAATAGCGATTCCGCCGTTTCCGTCGCCACGGCCAGTATTTTCGTCGATCCAATCACCAGTCCATCCCTTGCTTCCAGTGCCGCCAGCGAATTTGCCAGGGCCACGGCTTCCCTCGCCGAATAGGTTTTCGGTAGCACGATCCCGTCCGGCGCGCCGGACATGACCCCCGCGAGGTCCGGCATTGCCTTGTCCGTATCCAGCGGATTGATGCGAACCCAGAGCTGCTGTTTCGTCCGGTCTGACCGTTCCTTCAGGTATTCCGCGACCATGCCACGCGCCACGGCTGTGCGATCCGGCGATACCGAATCCTCCAGATCCAGGATCAGGGCGTCGGCTTCGTTGGTGATCGCCTTCTCCATCTTCCGTTCGCTGTCACCGGGAACGAACAGCATTGAGCGCAGGGTCATGATGCGTCCTTTTTCTTCATGAAGGCGGACCGAACACAGAATGCGACTTCCTCGTCACGCTGGTTGAAGGACCGGTGCTCGAAAACGACGACGCCCGCATTGGGCCGGGACCTGCTTTCGCGTTTCTCGATCACCGTTGTCGTCGCGCGCAGTGTATCGCCATGAAAGACCGGCTTGGGAAAGCGGACATCGGTCATGCCCAGATTGGCAATCGTCGTGCCCAGGGTGGTGTCATCTACCGATACGCCGATCATCAGGCCCAGCGTATACAGGCTGTTGACCAGACGCTGCCCAAATTCGGTTTTCTTGGCAAATTCCTCGTCCAGATGCAGCGGCTGCGGATTATGCGTTAGCGCGCTAAACAGAACGTTATCATACTCTGATACCGTCCTTGTGATCGCATGCTTGAAAACATGGCCGATTTCAAATTCTTCGTAATACAGGCCTGCCATTACTTTTTGCCTTTCTTATTGTTCCCTGAAACCCAGTCCAGATCGCAGCCAAGACGCGCCCGGCGACTGATCTGAATGCGCCATATTCAGCCGACACTCAGACCACGGCCTTACCATTCCCATTCATGCGTCCGGTACCCTGCATAACGGTCCGGGCCAAGCGTCAAATTCCATTCGGCGACATGCCGGTGCCTCGATACTATGACAAACCGTCCCGGCACGGGAAACAGGGAACAAATGGGGAATTTCATGGAAACAATCACGCAAAAGGCGAAAGCGGAAACCTTCCTGGCCCTTCATCACGCATCGGCCCCCCTCGTCCTCCCGAATTGCTGGGACGCCGGCAGCGCATTGATTTTGGCACAGGCCGGTTTCCCCGCCATCGCCACGACCAGTGCCGGTGTCGCGTTTTCCCGCGGGTTTGCGGACGGGCACCGGATCTCCCGCGCGGGAATGCGCGCTGAGGTAAAACGCTGCGCTGATGCGGTTGCCGTTCCTGTATCAGCGGATATGGAAGGTGGCTATGGACAGACCCCAGAAGACGTCGCCGAAACCGTGCGGCAGGCCATCGCGGCTGGCGCCATTGGCGCGAATATCGAGGACGGCGTTTATGATTCCGGAACCGAACACCCTTACCTGCTGGATTCGGCATTGTGTGTGGAGCGCATTCAGGCCGGGCGCGCGGTCGCTGACGAGTTGGATATTCCCTTTGTGATCAACGCGCGGGTCGATGTCTACCTGATCGCGGGCGGTGAACGGACGAGCGAAATGTTCGACGGCGCTGTCGCACGTTGCAACGCCTGCTACGCGGCAGGCGCCAGAAGCGTCTATATACCGGGTGTCGCCGATGCAGACCTGATCGGGCGGCTGGTCGCAGCCACAGACGGGCCCCTGAACATCCTCGCCGGAGCGGCAACGCCGCCCATTGCACAGTTACAGGAACTGGGCGTCGCCCGGGTCTCCATCGGCGGCAGCCTCGCCCGTGCCTGCCTGAAGCTGGTGCAGAATGCCGCCGAGGAACTGCGGGATAAAGGGACGTTCAGCTACACCAGCGACAGCTTCTCCAATACGGAACTCAATCGGCGGTTCGAGCCCTAAAGCACCTTATCCGCGCGGAATTTCGCGATTTCCGCTTCGCTGTAACCGGCGGCGGCGAGGATTTCATCGGTATGTTGACCGAGGGTCGGCGGCGAGCGGTCGATGCTGCCACCGCCATGCGCCATCTTGAAGCCGGAGCCGATCATCGTCATCGGGCCTTTCGGGCCTTCGACCGTCTGCAGGACATCGCGGTATTCCAATTGCGGATGGGCGACCGCTTCGTCGATGGTGCGGACGCTGGCGCAGGGGGCGCCGCCCTCCTCCAGGATCGCTTCCCAGGTCTGGGCGTCGTTTTCGCTGAGGGCGTCCTCGATGATCTCGCGCATCGCGGTTTCGTTTTCGATGCGGGACGGCCAGTCCTTGAACCGCGCGTCCTCATAAAGTTCCGGCCGCTTCAGCGTCTTGGCGAGCTTGATGTACTGGCCCTCGTTATTCACGGCCAGCAGCAGGAAGCCGTCCTTCACCTTGAACAGGTTCGCTGTTGGCTTGCGGCTGATGGCCTGATTGCCGAACTGGCGCTGCCGGTGCCCGGCGACGGTATAGTCGACCACGGTCGGCGACAGGAAGCTGAGCGTGGAATCGAACATCGCCACATCGACAAGCTGCCCCTTGCCCGTGTGGGTGCGCTGGAAGATCGCGCTGGAAACCGCGAAGGCCGCTGTCATCCCGGTCAGAGCGTCGCACACGGCAAATCCCGCGCGCAGCGGGCCGTCACCTTCATGCCCCGTGACCGACATGACGCCGCTCAGCGCCTGAATCTTGCCGTCATAGGACGGGGCGTTCTTCTGCGGCCCTTCGCGCCCGAATCCGGAGACACCGCAATAGATCAGCCGCGGATTGATTTTCGACAGATCGTCATAGCCAATGCCAAGCCGGTCCATCACGCCGGGACGGAAGTTCTCCATCACCACATCGGCGTCCAGCACCAGTTTCCTGACAATTTCGACAGCAGCCGGGTTCTTGAGGTCCAGCGTGAGATTGCGCTTGTTGGCATTCACCGCCATCCAGGATGGCGCCATGCCCATATCGGCCCATTCCTTGCTGAGCGGCGTAAACCGGGAATCCTCGCCTTCGGGACGCTCGACCTTGATGACGTCAGCCCCCAGCAGGGCAAGCTGAAAGCTACTGAACGGGCCCGCGAAGACCTGGGTGAAATCCAGGATCTTCACGCCCTCAAAGGGTTTGGTCATTTGTGTACTACTACTCCGCTGCGTGGGTTTTCAGTCCATCGGCTTCCCGCTTCTTGCGGGCGATTTCCTTTTGTTCATCAAAGGCTTTGCGCCGCCGTGCCAGTTCTTCCGGTGGCATCGTTTCGATATTGCTGAAGTCCAGCTTCCAATCGGCGCTGTCGGTCCAACGCTGCGGTGATTGCATGGTCGTTCGCGGTCCTACCGCGCTTTCCAGCACACGAAGTGCCGATTCCAGCGTTGCGGCCTGCGATTCCGGATCATGCGGCTTGCCGGCGGCATTACCCAGCGGGAAATCGCTGAACATGAAACGCGGCACGCCGACATATTCGACGATATCCTTGGCGCATCCCATCACGACGGTAGGGATGCCGTGTTCTTCGAGGTAGCGGGCAATCAGACTCACGGTCTGATGGCACACAGGTCAAGTGGCGACAATGATGGCCGTATCGGCCCCGTCCTCGCGTATTCGTTCCAGCAATTCGACGCAATCCTGTTCGATTGTCGTCTTCTGGCTGCGGTTCGTGGGGGCACCGTAAAAGCGCTTCGACACGGCACCGATCCTCCCCGCGGCCGCCGCATCATGCAGGGCGGCGAGCGGGAACCAGCTGTTCATGTCTTCCGCGGAGGTATGGTTCCGGTCATAGCCGATATGGGAAATCCGCTGGTCGGGCACATGATCGGTCGTATCGGTGTAGACCCGGTAGAATTTGGCGGCGGAGTTATAAACAGCGCCCGGTCCCTGGTCGCCTTTTTCCGGATCGAACGGGGCCGATGTCGACACCAGCGCCACGGTCGATTCCGACAGGGGCTTTTTCAGGGACGTGAACGGCACATCCGCGTAATTCGCCCAGCGATACGGTTTTTCGTATCCCAGTGCCAGATAGTAGTCGCGAATACGCTGCCGGTACGGAATCGGCGTGTCGTGTTCGGCGGCGAAGTACATGGCTTCATCCGTTTCGGTCATGACGGTTTCCTTCCTCTTTTCGTCGCGCCCTTGCGTCGCATTCATATTCATAAACTATTATATCATAACGATTTTGCGAAACCCAACCTCAGACGCAGAACACATCCAGCATGGCCGGGACAAAGTCGTTCATCAGCGTGATCTTCTTTCGCTGGATCCGCCATTCCCCGTCGATACGGACCAACCCGTGTTCGTAGCGCCCGAAGAAGACATGCTGGGTCTTGTTGCGCACAAAGTACACATGGCAGGCGAAGGCGGATTTCACGATCATCGCATCCGCGGTCACGTCGCCTTCCAGAACCGCGCCGGTCACCTGGTGCGTCGTGCGCGGCAACGGCGTCAGCGCGGCCGCCTGGCCGGAACGTATCCGCCAGACCCGGTCTTCAAGACCACCGCGGGACTTAAAATAAAACACTGAAATTTCGCGGTTGGGATCGGCTGAAATATCTTCTTCCGTCAGCCAGCTCGGCGTCCAGAATTCGCAATCCTCGCAATACAATGCGATCCATTCATCCCATCGCCGGTCGTCGAGATAAAGCGCTTCCCGCGCCAGCACATCCGTTGCGGCGCGCAACTGGTCCGTCGCATTCACTTTTTTCTACTCCGCGGCCTGGGGCATCGCGCCCGACAGGCGCCTCACCCATTCCTGATAGGCCGAATGGTAGCTGACCTCATTCTGCATGGCATATTCGCCAACCATGCTGGCAACCGGCGAAATACCCAATTCCGACGCATGCTCATTGGCACCCGGTTTCAGCGCGGTTATGCCGCGTTCAAAACACTGCAGCCAGTCGTCATCGGCACTGACAAAGCCGGCCTGACAATCCTCGTACACGATCGTGTCGTCCGGGGTCGCCAGTCCCGAAACATTGAAGAAATCCTCATGCTGGCGAATACGGGTGTAGCGAAGGTCATCCGCTTCGCCCACCGGCGCCAGGCTGTACATGACCATTTCAGTCTTATCGACGGCGAGCGGAGAGATCGTGCGCAGCACCAGCGACGTTGAATCCGCGAGCTGCAGGTTCGGAAAAATCGTCAGGTTGCGCGCCCGCAGCATCCATTTCGCCCGCATTTCGCCGACGCGCGAGGTTACTTCCTCGATCTCGCCCCAAAGCGGCTGCGTTTCCGGATTGGGCTGGTCCGCCCACATCACCGCATGCCCGTTACCCAGATTGAACATGCCCGCGGGCATGGCAAAGCGGCGCTGGAAGTTCGGCGAGGTCACCTGCTGGTTGGCGCTTTTGCCCGCTTCGCGCTGGTTCACGATATTGACGAAGCTGCGATGCGTTGAGGTCAGGTGATAGAAATCGAGGCTGTTGTCGAGTTGCAGCTTCCAGTTTCCGGCATAGGTGTAATTGGTGCGGCCCGGCACCAGCTCCATCCCGTCACGCCCCTGATCCATCACCAGATCAAGAAATTTTTTCGCATCGCCCAGGTAATCAGACAGCGAGGGTACATTGGGATTCAGGCTGACAAACAGCAGCCCGGCATAGCTGTCGAAGCGCGCCACGGGCAAGAGGTTGTGGTCGCAGGCATCAAAGGAATCCGCATAGCCACCGGCCTCGCGATCCTTGATGTCGAAATTCTTGCCGGATGAATCATAAGCCCAGCCGTGATAGTCGCAGACGTGATATTTCTTGTTGCCGCGCTCGACATGGCAGATCGCCGCGCCCCGGTGGCGGCAGGTATTGTAGAAGCAGTGCAGCACGCCGTCTTCGTCGCGCGACACGATGACGGACCGCCGGCCGATTTTGGTGCAGAAGAAATCATTCGGCTTCGGGACCTGGTTTTCCATACAGACATAAACCCAGCCGCCTTCGAAGATCTGCCGTACTTCCAGGTCGAACAGGTCCGCATCGCCGAACACGTCGCGATGGACACGGAAAACTCCCTTGTCGGGATCGTCGATTACGTAGCGCGCCGCATCGGCATAACGCATGGTCTGGTCCTTTCCGCTCAGCTCAATCCTTGAAGGACGGGTCAAGGCGTTCGGCAAGCCGCATACAGGCTGCCCAATCCTTGCCGCCTTTCAGGAAATTGCCGCCTTCCTTGAACTGGCTGTGGGCGTAATCGCAGGTTGCCTTGTCCGGTATCACGTAATTACCTTCGCCCGCGGACAAGGCGGCGATCTGTCCCTGGCAGGCCATTTCGAGCCAATGGTGGTTGACGACGCATTCGGCAACGCTTTCACCGCAAACCAGAGCGCCGTGGTTGCGCAGCATCATCAGGTTGCCGCCTTCCAGATCGCGCACCAGTTTCGGTGTCATGTCATGGTTGAATTCGAAGCCTTCGAATTCGTGGTATTTCAGTTCACCCCAGAACCGCATCGCATGCTGGTTGATCGGCAGCAGGCCGAACTTGTGCGCGGCGACGCCCATCCCGGCGACCGTATGCGTGTGCAATGTCGCATTCAGGTCCGGCCGCGCCTTCAGCAGGCCCGCATGGATAATCAGCGCGCCCCCCTTGACCTGTTTCACATCGGTTTCGAGAACGACCTTGCCGTCGAAATCAACCTTCAGAAACGATGACGCGGTGATTTCCGAAAACATCCAGTCGGTGCGTTTTATCAGCATGTGATCCGGCTCGCCCGGCACCCGCAGCCCGAAATGATTATAGGTCATGTCATTGACGCCGTAATGGGCCAGAACCCTGTGACCCGCGGCGAGTTCGACGCGCGCCTGCCACTCCTCTGCGCTGACCTGGTCGCGAACGGAACTACCCTTGGAAACAAGCGTAACAGACATAATCTCTTCTCCCTCCGTGGCCACGATGCGGCGAATTGAAAACCTGTGCTGGTCCGTTGTCAAATGAGGCCCCGGCTTGCACTGAATGCCGACACCTGTTCTGCTGTCCAAAAGTCACTAAAAGGGAGGAAGCAATTATGGGTCGTCTTGACGGAAAAGTCGCCGTGATCACCGGTGCCGGATCGGGCATTGCCCGGGCGGCAACGCAAATTTTCACGCGCGAAGGCGCCAGGGTCGTGGTCGCGGAAATCAACGAAGAACTCGGCCGAAGCAGTGCTGCGGAAGCTGGCGAAAATGCCGTTTTCCATCACACCGACGTCACCGACGAAGCCAGCGTCAAATCCGTCATGGATTTTGCTTTCGACACGTTCGGCAAGATCGACATCCTGCATAACTGCGCGGGTGGCTCCGTCGTCGAAGATACAACCGTCACCGATGTCGACATGGAAGTGTGGGACCGCACGATGTCGCTGGATCTCAAGGGACCGTTCCTGTGCTGTCGGCACGGTATTCCCAAACTGCAGGCCAGCGGCGGCGGCAGCGTCATCAACATGTCCTCGGTCGTCGCCCTGCGCGGCAACCATCCAGCGCAGGTCTACGTCGCCGCCAAGGGGGCCATCATCTCCCTCACCCGCAGTCTGGCCGGCAGCTATTCCAATGACGGCATTCGCGTGAATGCGATCTGCCCCGGATTGATCAAGACCGACCGGATCAAAAGCCGTCTCCCCGGCGAAGGCCATAACGCGGCCAAGGCCGGGGGCAGCACCGAATCCTTCATGAGCTACCCGTTCGGTGTCGGTGAACCCGAAGATATCGCAAATATCGCGCTGTTCCTCGCATCGGATGAGTCCCGCATGGTCAATGCCGCGATCATTCCGGCGGAAGGCGGCATTTCAGCGTACTGATGTCCGGTGGGGCAACCCGCCGCTTTCAGCCCTCGTCGTCCGGATACCAACAGAAATCAATCATCAGGCAGCCCGTGTCGCTGCGAACAGGACCGTGCATGACACCCGGTTCACGGGCCGCGTAAGCACCGGTCTTGACCCGTTTTTCGCCGTCGGTTCCATCCTGGACGATCATTTCACCTTCCAGCATATAAATTTCTTCCCAGTAATCATGGGCGTGGGCTTCCGGGGTATCTGACCCCGGCGCCATCCGCAGCAGCCGCGTGCGACGACCGCGTTTCGCCGTTGTGTCCAGGTCGTTGGACAGCACTTTGACCGAAATGCCGCTATTGCCATCACCACGATTTTCGAACCCCGTTTCGAGGTCCACATCCTGAAAGAACATGTTCCGGCGAATATTGGTCATGAAGTGAATTTCCCCTTTGCATTGCCAACGTGTTGCGGGAAAGCAAGAACGACCCGCAACCCCGGATGACTGTCACTAAGCATCAACGCCGCATCGTGCAACCTTGCCACCGCAGCGACAAGGCTGAGACCAAGGCCGCTTCCGGGTTGATTGCGGCTTTCATCCAGACGAACGAAGCGCTGCAACACGCGCTCCCGCTGTTCCGCCGGAATGCCCGGACCGGTATCCGATAGCGTCAGCATCGCCCCGTTTTCCGTTACCTTCAACACCACGCCAATCGACCCACCCACGGGTGTAAATTTTATAGCGTTCTCCAGCAGGTTCGTGACCGCCTGCCCCAGTAACTGCCGGTGCCCGGCAACCACAATTCCAGCATCAATATTGCTCGTCAGTGATATTCCTTCGTCTTCCGCAATCGGCCGAAACATTTCGGCAAGTTCCATCACCAGCGTAGAAAGATCGAGCGGTTCCAGCGCCAGCCGGTTTGCATCGGCTTCAACCTGTGCGATCCGCAGCAACGAATCGAAGGTGCGCAGGATATGATCGAGTTCGGCGTTTGTGTGTTCCAGCGAGCGCCGGTAATGTTCAACGTCATCCGTGCCCCGCAATGCGGTATCGATCCCGCTTTTTGCCCGGGTCAGCGGGCTGCGCAGATCATGGGCCAGACTGTCCGTGACGGTGCGCATACCGGTCATCAGGGTTTCGATCCGGTCCAGCATGCTGTTGATGGTCACTGCCAGACGGTCGAATTCATCGCCACTGCCGTTCACCGGTACCCGCCGGGTCAGGTCGCCGGCAACGATCTCTTCGCTGGTCGCCCGTACCGTGTCCACGCGGCGCAGGCTGTATCGCGCAATCAATCCACCGCCAAGCACCCCGAACAGGATCGCAGGCGCCAGCGCCCAGGTCAGCGCATCCAGAACAATATCGCGGAAATTGACCAGCCCGACCGTATCCCGGCCGACAAACAACCGGTATCCCCCGGCCAGGCGAAAGGCCCGGCCACGCACGATATGCCGGCTGCGCCCCGCTTCACCCAGCCGTTCCAGCGACACCTCGACCCAGCCGTCTTCTCCCGGGTTCTGATCGGGCCAGACCCCCAGATTGCCGGCCAGAACGACTGCCGCCGGATTGGCCACGACATACACATTCTGCGGATCTCCCTGCGAACCACTGCGTTCAGCGATTATCGCAACAAGGCGGGCAAGCCCGTCCTGGTCGTACTGTTCCGCCAATCCGCGAATTTCCGCTGTAATGGTCTGATCTGTCTGCTGCTCGATCAGGCTGGCTGTCGACCAGTAGACGATGCCGACCAGCCCGCCGACCGTCACACCAAGCAGGCAAAGATACACCAGGACGATGCGAAAGATGGTGGCGCGGAACAGCCTAGGCATCGTCGCCAATCGAATAGCCACCACCCCGATGCGTATGGATCAGGGGCCTGTCGAATCCCTTGTCGACTTTCTGGCGCAATCGGCTGATATGAACATCGACGACATTGGTTTGCGGATCAAAATGAAAATCCCAAACACCTTCGATCAACATTGTCCGGGTCACGACCTTACCAGCATGCCGCATCAGGTATTCCAGCAGTTTGAATTCCTGCGGTCGCAAGTCGATCGGCTGTCCTGCCCGATGCACCTTGCGCTGCAGAAGATCCATTGTCAGGTCCGCCGTTTCGAGTTTCGTCTGCTGCACAATGGCCCGCGGCCGCCGGAACAATGCTTCCAGCCGTGCCAGAAGCTCAGAGAACGCAAACGGCTTGGTCAGATAGTCGTCTCCACCGGCGCGCAACCCGGTAACCCGTTC